>OGFI01001164.1_pt1 | contig 14295 bp, 12 predicted proteins | sample 1570901 | NCBI WGS metagenome assembly OGFI01 (sample SAMEA2582018, study PRJEB24529) | metagenome | biome: Human gut stool | place: China | collected 2011 | reverse complement strand
TCAACGCCTTGTCGGACACGATCAATCAACTTGCCAAAATCGTCTTTGCTAATTTGAACATCATTAATTTCTATACGCTCCGTATAAGATTCAAGGTGAGGCGATGTAAATCGCCCCACCCGTAATCCACTGGTAAATAGAGCATACGAAATATAGGTTGTTACAGAACCTTTGCCATTTGTACCCGTAACATGAATGATTTTATAATCTCGTTCAGGATTCCCCAACGCTTGCATTAATGCTTGGATGCGCTCCAATCCAGGTTTGATACCAAAGGATGAAGTATCTTCTAAATACGCTAAGGCTTCTTCGTATGTCATATAAACCTCCTATAAGGTTTTTAAGAATTCTTCACGTTCTAACAACGCTTGTTGTTTTTGTTTATATTCTTCTAGTTTTTCTTTTTCTTTTGCTACAACTGCTTCTGGTGCTTTTGCAAGGAAACCTTGATTGCTCAATTTACCTTCTAAGCGTGCAATTTCTTTTTGCATTTGACCTTTTTCTTTTTCGATACGTTCTTTTTCTTTATCTGCATCGATAAGATCCTTCAAGAGAAGATATACTTCCATACCATTTACAACAGTTACGGTTGCATTTTCAGGTTTTGGATCATCAGCACCTAGAATAGTTAGTTTTTCAGCCCATGCAAGTGTTACGAAATAATCGCTATGATCTGCAACAGCCTCAGCAATAGACGCATCAGTCGGTGCTACGATAACTTCGGCTTTTTTGCCTAAAGGTACATTCATTTCAGCGCGCATATTACGGATACCTTTAATAGCATCCATCATAACTTCCATTTGACGTGCAGCCTCTGTAAGATTTGTGAAAGCTAATGCTTCTGGCCATTTAGCAATCACAATGCTTTCACCTTCATGAGGCAAGTGTTGCCAAATATGTTCTGTAACGAATGGCATAAATGGATGCAACAATTCAAGCATATGCCGCAAGATTGTTACAAGCAAATATTGTACAGTACGACGATCGCGTTCATTAGCATCGCTATACAAACGAGGTTTTGCAAGTTCAATGTACCAGTCGCAATATGTATTCCAAATGAAATCATATACGGAGCTAGCCGCTTCACCAAGCTCAAATTTATCAAGATTTGCAGTAATACTTGCTACGGTTTCATTGTATTTTTCAACAATCCATTTGTCAGCCAATGTCAAATCAGCCTCAGTAGGAACAAAACTTTCATCATAATTCGTCAAATTCATGAGAACGAATTTAGAAGCATTCCAAATTTTATTGGCAAAGTTACGGTTTGCTTCTACACGTTCCATGTAGAAACGCATATCATTGCCCGGTGTATTACCTGTTACAAGTGTAAAGCGCAATGCATCAGCACCATATTCGCCGATTACATCTAATGGATTAATACCATTGCCTAAGGATTTACTCATCTTGCGGCCTTGGCTATCGCGTACAAGTCCATGAATAAATACATGTTTGAATGGAATTTCATGTTCAAACTCAAGAGCCATGAAAATCATACGAGCAACCCAGAAGAAGATAATATCATAACCAGTTACGAGTACACTTGTTGGATACCATTGTTTAAGCTCTGCTGTATCTTTAGGCCAACCCATGGTAGCAAAAGGCCATAAACCGGAACTAAACCATGTATCAAGCACATCTGGATCTTGTGTTACATGTCCATGACAATGAGGGCATTCTGTAATGTCTTCACGGCTAACAATCGTTTCACCACAGTCATCACAATACCACGCTGGAATACGATGACCCCACCATAATTGACGAGAAATCGTCCAGTCGCGGATGTTTTCGAGCCAATTTACATAAGTTTTAGTAAAACGTTCAGGAACGAATTGAACTTCACCATCTTTTACAACCTTCAATGCTGGCTCTGCAAGAGGTTTCATATCTACGAACCATTGTTTAGAAACCATTGGTTCAATAATCGTTTTACAACGGGAACAATGGCCAACCGCATGGTCATGATCTTCGATTTTTTCTAGCAATCCTAATTCATTAAGCTCAGCTACCACTTGTTTACGCGCTTCTTCGCGTGTCATGCCGTTAAATTTACCAGCACCTTCGTTCATTGTCGCATCATTGTTCATAACAACGATGGATTCTAAGTTGTGACGTTGACCCATTTCAAAGTCGTTAGGGTCATGAGCTGGTGTAATTTTTACACAACCGGTACCAAAGCTTGCATCTACATAGTCATCGGCGATAACAGGAATTTCACGATTAACAAATGGCAAGATTAATGTTTTACCAATTAAATCTTTATAACGGTCATCTTCAGGGTTAACTGCTACCGCTACGTCGCCGAACATTGTTTCAGGACGTGTTGTCGCAACGATAACAAAGCGACCTTCTTCACCTTTTACAGGGTATTTAATATGCCATAAATGACCGTGTTCATCTTCGTGTTCTACCTCTACGTCAGACAATGCTGTTGTACAACGAGGGCACCAGTTGATGATACGTTCACCGCGATAGATCAAACCTTTTTCATAAAGGCTTACAAATACTTCACGCACTGCATGATAGTAGCCTTCATCCAATGTAAAACGTTCACGGCTCCAATCACAGGACGCACCTAAGCTGCGAATTTGTTTAACAATAGTATCGCCGTATTCTTTCTTCCATTTCCAGACGCGTTCTACGAATTTTTCACGACCTAAATCATAGCGAGATTTGCCTTCTTCTTTAGCGAGCATTTCTTCTACCTTGATTTGTGTAGCAATACCAGCATGGTCTGTACCAGGCATCCATAACACATTGTAACCTTGCATACGTTTAAAACGAATCAAGATATCTTGTAATGTATTATCTAGCGCATGCCCCATATGCAACATACCTGTTACATTTGGAGGTGGCAATACAATGCTAAATGGTTCCTTGTCAGTGTCTACTTCTTCGTGAAAGTAACCTTGGTTTTCCCAATAGGAATACCATTTACTTTCGATTTCACCAGGATTGTAGGTGGTTAAATTTTCGTAGGTTTTCATCGTTCCTCCTGAAAGTAAGTACTTATCGTTTCATCACTTTAGCTAACACAAAGAGGCTAGTTTCATATAATAAGATCATCGGCAATGCAATCATGGTTTGTGAGAACATATCCGGTGTAGGTGAAATTACTGCACCTATAATAAAGGAAAGCAAAATAAATATTTTACGTTTCTTCTTTAAGAATTGGGATGTAATTAAGTTAAAGTATCCCATTATGATAATAATCAATGGCAGTTCGAATATAAAGCCGAACGGCAATACAAAGGCCAATACAAAGTCCATATATTGACCAATTGAAAACATCGGTTGCAATTCATCGGTGGCAAAGCCCATAAAGAACTTAACTGCAGCGGGCAACACTAAGATATAGGAAAATAAAATACCTATAACAAACAACAAAAAGGCTACTGGTAAAATCCAGTTTGATAGATGTTTTTCACGAACCGTCAACGCTGGTTTTACAAAGAGCCATATTTGATGCAATATGATGGGCGATGCCAAAATTATGCCGCCTACGATGGAAACCTTCATATATGTAAAGAAGGCTTCTGTAGGACGCATATAATACAATTTGCCCGCAGGGGCCAACAAAATATCTAATAAAACATCTACATAATAATAGGCGATGCCCGTTCCTATAATAATAGCAACTACCATAATTATAATACGTCTACGAAGTTCTGATAAATGACCTACCAACGATAAATTAGCTGCTTCATCCATCATTTTTTGTTCCATCTCCGTATATAACGGTTCTGGACTATCCTCGGCCGTATCCGCATTAACTACAGCATATTGCTCCTGTTCTGCTTTTTGTGCTTGCTCCCGACGTTTTTGCCGAACTACACTGTCAAATGAAGGTTTCTTAATGGGATATTCGAAATCTTTAGGTTCGAAAGCCTCCATATTATACCTTTCTATCTGCCAAGTTTTGAACAGCTAATACCAAAAACTCTTTACCATCAAAATCACGTATAGATTGTAATGCAGATAACGCATCATCACAATACTGTTGTGCTACCTGTAATGTATTATCTATGCCGCCTTGGGCTATAACATAATCGATTAAATCTTGTTCGTTACCGCCATGATTTAGATTTTTGATATCTTTCAGCAATTGGTCCTGATTGCTTTCATTAACAATACTGAGCAATGGGTATGTCAATAAACCCTCTCGTAGGTCATTACCTACAGGTTTGCCTGTGGTATCTGAGGTTTCGCGATAGTCCATAATATCATCAGTAATCTGGAATGCCATGCCCAATGCGTGACCATACCGTTTTAGATACACAATCTCTTCAGTAGACCAACCGCCTAAGAGGCCACCGAGTTCCATGCAGCCTTCCATAAAGTCAGCTGTTTTCTTTTGGGTCTTTATCATATACCGCTCTATGCCTTGATCGATGCGATATACATCTTCCATTTGCATGAACTCACCTTCCACAAGGCAAGTGATGATATGAGAAAAGATTTTTAAATATTCCATATGAGGCATTTCAGAGACAATGCGGAATGCTTTGGCGAATAGATAATCCCCACTTAAAATAGCAACCTTATTTCCTTTATGCTTATGGATAGTTTCTTCACCACGACGTATTTCAGCCTGATCCAGAACATCATCATGAATCAATGTCGCTAAATGTAACATTTCAACAGCTTCTGCAATTTTAATGCGCTCTTCCTCTACCGATTGTCCCGCATTGGCGATGAGCAAGCATAATTGAGCTCTTAGCCGTTTGCCGCCGGCCTCGGATAAAGGCCGAATGAGTTCATTAAAATCTTCAGATCCTGTATTAAAGGATGACGCAAGAGCACGTTCAACACCCTCTAAATCAAGAGCGATGCGTTCCATCATCTCTAATTGGTTTGAATTACTCATGCTTCCTCCCCTACTAATACTTTATTAATTCGTTGTTGTAATAGCTCACGACCTGTATGTTTTAGTGCGCTATACAAAATCGGTGGCGTATCCGTTGGATACATGGATTTGATTTTCGCTAAATTTATAGATTTCTCTTTAGCGTTAAGCTTATCCGCCTTAGTTACCACGATTTGAAGTGGTACACCAGCCTCATCGAGCCAATCAAAGGCCACCTTATCGATAGGCATCTCTGGATGGCGCCCATCGATAAGCAAGCATAATAACATCAATCGTTCAGAATGCAAGATATAGTCAGATATAAATGACGACCACATATTGCGATTATCTTTATTCGTTTTTGCAAAGCCGTATCCAGGTAAATCGACTAAGAACCAATGATATCGACGTTCTTCAGTTTCGCTGATATCTTCTTTTGATTCGATATCAAAATAGTTAATCGTCTTTGTTTTACCCGGCTGTCCACTCACGAGGGCAAGGCCACGATGATTACACAAGGAATTAATCAATGAGGATTTGCCCACATTAGAGCGTCCTAAAAAAGCAACTTCTACAGTATCCCCTTCAGGATATTGCTCCGCCTTTACACAGGATGTATTATATTTTGCTGCTATAATGCGAGGCCCTTTAATTTCTTTTCTTGTATATTGTGGTTTTGGCCCCATATGTTTTGTGGATTTTTTCTTCTTTTGCATTATACAAGTGCCTTTGCTAAAACTTCATCCATTGTCTTTACTGGTGTAATGATAAGACCTTCTTTTACACTGTCTGGTAATTCAGGAATATCCTTTTCATTTCCCTTAGGAATTAAAACCTCTTTCACACCATATGACAATGCTGCTAACAATTTCTCTTTAAGACCGCCAATTGGTAATACACGACCACGTAATGTGATTTCACCTGTCATGGCAAGATCAGAGCGAACCTTACGTCCTGTCAACGCAGAAACCATAGCCAATGTCATAGTAATCCCTGCAGAAGGACCATCCTTTGGCGTGGCCCCTTCTGGAAGATGAACATGAATATCCAATTTCTTGTAGAATTCTTCATCAATTTTCAAGGACTTTGCATTATGACGAATATAGCTCATCGCTGCATGACCAGATTCTTGCATAACTTTACCAAGACTACCAGTTAATGCTAATTTGCCAGTCCCCGCCATTGTTGTAGCTTCACAAGGTAATACTACACCTCCTACAGAGGTCCAAGCAAGCCCATTAACATAGCCCACTTGTGGTTTCTTTTCACGCTCTTGGTCAATGAAAATAGGTGCACCCAAGTAATCTGGTAATTTCTTTAACACTGCATCAGATAATTTAATTTTATTATCTTTCAAACCGTTTTTCTCGATTTGTTTAGGTGCTAAATAGCGCTTAGCAATTTCTAATTTTTCATCTTCCATATAGCTTGAAGCTCGATAATTTCCATACGGTCCAACAATGGGCCTGGAATATTGGATGCTACATTAGCTGTAGTAATCCAAAATACATCGGAGAAATCAAAGGGAATTTCAATAAAATGATCACTAAATGTGCTATTTTGTTCTGGGTCTAACACCTCGAGCAATGCAGATGATGGATCACCTTTGTAGTCAGATGCTAACTTATCAATTTCATCGAGCAAGAATACAGGATTACGTGTACCTGCATTTTTAATGCCTTGAATCATACGACCTGGCAATGCGCCAATGTATGTACGACGATGGCCGCGAATTTCAGCTTCATCGCGAACGCCACCTAAGGATGCGCGTACGAATTTACGATTCATCGCTTTAGCAATGGATGAAGCTAATGATGTTTTACCAACACCAGGAGGTCCTACTAAGCAAAGGATAGAACCGCTATTCTTACCGGTCAATTTGCGAACAGCCAAGAATTCTAAGATACGTTTCTTAACCTTTTCTAAGCCATAATGATCAGCCTCTAAGATGTCTTTAGCTTCATTGATATCTAGACGATCATCTGTAACATCGTTCCATGGTAAGCTCAATACCCAGTCAAGATAATTTCTGAGAATAGTCGCTTCTGGCATCATTTGTGGCATGCGGCTATAGCGTGAAATTTCTTTATCAATCCGATTATGAACCTCTTCGCTCAAGTTAAGCGCCTTTAATTGCTCTCTTAATTCATCCGCTTCTTCTTCCGGATCACCCTTATCGCCTAATTCATCATGAATAACGCGAATCTTTTCACGCAAGAAATATTCTTTTTGCGTTTTTTCCATAGCTTGACGAACTTGATTATTAATGGAGTTTTCTAAATCAGAAATTTGTAATTCCATATTAAGAATGCCAACAATCATGTTCAATCGTCTTGCAACAGATAATTCTTCTAGTAACTCTTGTCGTTTTGCATTATTAACAGGTAGCATAAATGCTACTTGATCGGCTAATTCACAAGGGTCACGCAATTCCATAACGCGTGTAACGCCTTCTTCTGTAATCGTTTTAGCTTCATCAGCCCATTCATTAAATTTTGACTGTACTAAACGACGATACGCCTCAAGTTCTACATCATCTTCGAAAATAGATGCAATACGTTCATAGTCCCCCACATAATAAGGATCCATGCTCGTAATGTTCATGACACGAATACGAGTAATACCTTCAACGAGAACACGAACAATACCACCTGGTAAGCGCAACATTTGTTTAATTTTTACAAGTGTGCCCATTTGGGCTAAATCATGAACAGTAGGTGCATCTACAGTATCATCTTTTTGAGATACTACTGCCATAATGCGATCTTCGTTCATTGCGGCTTCTACCGCTTTGATGGATTTGTCTCGACCGATATCGAGGTGAATCACGATATTCGGATATACAACCATCCCTCTTAGGGGAACGGTAGGAATACCTACTTCGAGTAAATTCATATGTCCTCCAAGGATTTATATTATGAAAAGAAACTCATTCCTACACAGAAATGAGTTTCTTCGAATTACGATTTCAACTGGATGTCTTGGTCTGCCTCATTTTTGAGTATAGGTTCACCTGTGCTCAACACGGATTCACGATTTACTATGCACTTAGCTACTTCCGGCATGGAAGGAACCTCGAACATAACGCGTTTCATCACCTTTTCAATGATAGCACGCAAACCACGAGCACCTGTTTTTCGCTGTAATGCTTCATCAGCGATTTCTTCTAATGCATCTTCAGTGAAAGTTAAGTCTACACCATCAAGGGATAGAATTTTTTCATATTGTTTCGTCAATGCATTTTTCGGTTTTGTAAGGATTTGGACTAATGCATCCCGATCTAACAAGTCTAAAGTTACCATAACTGGTAAACGACCAATAAATTCAGGAATCAAGCCGAATTTTAATAAATCTTCCGGTACAACCTCTTTAAGAATCGCAGATACATCGCGTTCTTCAGCACGTTGTACATCAGCACCAAAACCTAGGGTTTTCTTAGCGGTACGTTTGGTAATTACCTTATCCATACCATCGAATGCACCACCACAAATAAAGAGAATATTCGTAGTATCAATTTGTAACATCTCTTGATTTGGATGCTTACGGCCACCTTGAGGTGGTACAGAAGCAACAGTACCTTCTAAGATTTTTAACAGTGCCTGTTGCACACCTTCCCCTGACACGTCACGTGTAATGGAAGGATTTTCAGACTTACGAGCAATCTTATCGATTTCATCGATATAGATAATGCCTCGTTCTGCCCGTTCAATATCATAATCAGCGGCTTGAATGAGTTTTAATAGAATATTTTCTACGTCTTCCCCTACATAGCCAGCTTCGGTTAAGCTTGTTGCATCTGCAATAGCAAATGGAACCTCTAACATTTTTGCCAATGTTTGCGCCAATAATGTTTTACCACTACCTGTAGGCCCAATAAATAGAACATTGGACTTTTGTAATTCTACATCATCTACCACATTGTCTGTCTGTAGACGTTTGTAGTGATTATATACTGCCACCGCAAGGGAAACTTTAGCATCATCTTGACCAATAACATATTGATCAAGATGAGCTTTAATTTCTTTTGGCGTTGGCAATTCTTTTAATTTAAAGTCTTCTGTACCGATGTCACCAAGTTCATCTTCAATGATGCGTTCACAAACTTCTACGCATTCATCACAGATGTACACATTAGGACCGGCTACGAGTTTTCTTACTTCATCACTTGTGCGTCCACAAAAACTGCAGCGCATAGTATCTTTATCTTTTGCCAATGAGCGCCTCCATTACTTGCTTTCTAGAGTATCGCGGGTTAGCACCTCATCAATTAAACCATATTCAACAGCATCTTGGGCACTCATGAAGTTGTCGCGATCTGTGTCGCGAGCTACCACTTCAATGTCTTGTCCACTGCGAGACGCTAGGATACCATTCAATTCTTCGCGCATACGAAGAATTTCGCGGGCATGGATTTCGATTTCAGATGCTTGACCTTGAACACCACCCAATGGTTGGTGAATCATAACGCGAGCATGAGGCAATGCAAAGCGTTTTCCCTTTGCGCCCGCTGTCAACAAGACAGCCCCCATACTTGCGGCGGAACCTACACAAATGGTAGACACATCTGGTTTGATGTATTGCATCGTATCATAAATAGCCATACCTGCAGTAACAACACCACCTGGGCTATTAATATATAGATGAATATCTTTATCTGGATCCTCTGCTTCTAAGAAAAGCATTTGGGCAATCACCGCATTTGCAACATTATCATCAATAGGTCCACCTAAGAAAATAATGCGATCCTTTAATAAGCGAGAGTAAATATCATACGAACGTTCTCCACGTTCGCCTTGTTCAACTACGATTGGTACATACATATAATCACCTTTTCATGTACCTAGTGAGCAAGCATTATTCTGCTGCTTCTGCACCTTTTGCATTATCGATGATGAATCGAGCTGCTTTTTTGCGAGCTACAGAGCCTGCTAACATAGCTACACGGCCTTCTTTTGCAATAATATCCCAAACTTCTTTAGGATCTGCTCCAAAGTTTTGAGCCATAATGAAGATTTCACGGTTCATATCATCTGGAGTTACTTCGATGCCTTCAGCAGTTGCGATAGCGTCTAATACTAAATCAGCGCGTACGTTTTCAGCTGCGGAATCTTTGTATTCAGAATGTAAATCTTCGATAGTTTTGTTGGAGAATTTCAAGTAGTCATCAAGTTTCAAGCCACGGCCTTCCATGTTCATAGCCAATTCTTGAATCATTTGTTCTACACGATCGTTAATCATCACTTCTGGAATATCTACAGTTGCATTTTTAACAGCTGTTTGAATCAAGTCAGCATTGTAAGTATCGATTGCGCGACGGGAAGCTTCTTCTTCCATTTTAGCGCGAAGATCTTTTTTCAATTCTTCAATAGTTTCGTAAGAGCTTGCTTCTTTTGCGAATTCATCGTTCAATTCAGGCAATTCTTTACGTTTAATATCATGGATATGAGTTTTGAATTCTGCTTCTTTACCAGCTAATTCAGCTACGAAGTAGTCTTCTGGGAATGTTACTTTTACAGTTACATCATCACCAGCTTTTGCACCGATCAATTGATCTTCGAAACCTGGGATGAAGCTACCGGAACCAATTTGTAATGGGTAGGATTTACCTTCACCACCATCGAATGGTTTACCGTCAACGGAACCAGCGAAGTCGATTACTGCGAAGTCGTCTTTTTGAATTGTAGCGCCTTCTTCAGCAACAACCATTTTAGCTTGTTGTTCGCGGATGTTGTTCAATTGTTCTTCGATTTGTTCATCAGTTACTGTAGCGTCTTGTTTTTCTGCTTCTAAGCCTTTGTAATCGCCAAGTTTAACTTCAGGGCGTTTAGTTACAGTAGCTTTGAAAATCAAATCTTTACCTTCTTCGAATTGTTCGCGTTCGATTTCTGGTTCAGATACTGGAACGATATCGTTTTCACGAAGTGCAGCACTGTAGTTTTGGCTAGCCAATACTTCGAATGCTTCTTCCAAGATAGCTTCTTTGCCGAAGTTCATTTCCAAAATACGGCGAGGCGCATGGCCTTTACGGAAGCCAGGAATGTTTACTTGACCTGCAATGCGTTTTACAGCTTGTTTAATGCCTTTATCTACTTCTGCTGCAGGTACTTCAATAGTTAACGTTACTACGTGTTGATCAACAGGATTTACAGTTGCTTTCATTTAAAATATGTCCTCCTCGAAGGGCAATACGCCCAAATTTCTGTAGTATATTATGCACTCCTAATAATAACATAAATGCAAGGTCAATGCAATTCTTCTCAATTTACACTAAAAGACCACCCCAAAACGGGTGGTCTTTATATGTATTACATAATTATGCGAATTAGTTATCTTTAGCGATCAATTTGATGATGTCACGGCGAGATAAGATACCAATCAAATGGTAATCCTTATCTACTACAGGAACATTTTTCAAATGTTGATCAAGCATAACAGATACAATTTCTTCTACATCTTTATCCGGTGTAGTTGTAATTACTTCTTCAGTCATCAACTCATGAACATGAGATGCTAACAATTTTTTAAATTGAGCATTATATTCGCCAATGCCATTGTAATAGATACTTGCGCCTAATACATTTACATAGTGAGGTACATGAGGACGTACTTTTTTGTAAAGCAAATCGCCTTCAGAAATAATACCTAATAATTTATTGTTGTCATCCACTACGGAAACAGCTGTTAAATTATATTTTACCAACAAATCAGCTACATCAGAAATTGGCGCATCTTTGCCAACAGTAACAGGGTATTTATTCATTACTTCTTGGATTTTCATAGTGAATTCCTCCTTACAAATACATCTTGCTTTATTATACTATTCGACATAATATAATAAAACTCCTTTTTTTATAAGAACATTATATAAATAATTTGTAAGTCTATTCTAATAGTATTTCTTATACTGATACTAAATCAATCTACCCTCATCATAATTATATTATTTATTCAAGAGATACGATCTATTGAAATTAAATACATCACCAATGATATGGTTCATTTCGATTAATTTTAGACGCCCTATAAATTTGCTCTACTAGCAGCAAGCGCACCATTTGATGTGTAAACGTCATAGGACTAAAGGATAATTTATAATTCACAGACTTGCGCAACTCATCGCTTACGCCAAAAGCACCGCCAACGATGAACGCCATATCACTTATACCATCGACTTCTAGTTTAGCTATTGTTTTGGCCAAGTCTTCAGAGGACATCGTTTTACCATACACATCAAGCAAAACGGTATAGGCATTCTTAGGAACCGCTTTTAATAGGCGTTCCCCCTCTTCTACAACGACTTGTTTGCGATCTGTATCACTCGGCTTATCCCCAATTTTACTTTCATTTAGTTCTGTAATCGTAATGCCCCCGTATGGACGCATACGTTTTACAAATTCCGCTACCCCATCGCGCAAGTAAGCATCTTTTAACTTGCCAATACAAACTACATAAAATCTCATACTCTACCTCTTTACAGATTGCATAGACACAATTTCATTAGGTTGTCCATGTTGCAATTTCATTTCCGGTCCAATGCGAACGCCACCATCTACGAGCATTTTCCCAATCGTTTGGGTAACAAGGACGGCATTATTGTTGTTTTCAGAACGATGGGCCAAAATAACTTGCATAAAGTCAGGTCGCTTCATCATGAGTAAAGCTCGGGCAGCCATTTCATTGCTTAAATGACCTTCATCACTAGCAACACGTTGTTTTAAAAATGGTTGATAAGGACCAAAGCGCAGCATATGAGGGTCATAATTGGCTTCTAGTACTAATAGAGTTGTATCATCCATACGATGTAAGATACTATCAGAAATTACACCCGTATCGGTAACGACAGTAGCCTTATCTTTTCCAGCAAATACATTAATACCTATTGGATCAGCCGCATCATGACTAACGCCAAATGACTCGACTACAAGATTGCCAAGAGAGAGGCTCCCCTTAGTCAATTCGATTAATTGGTTTTTTGGCACAATTAACTTATCTTGAATTTCACGCCACGTCCCTTGTTTCGTATACACAGGGATATCAAAACGTTTCAACAATTGTTGAAGACCTGCAATATGATCACTATGTTCATGACTGATAAAAATGCCCTCTACCTGTGCCATATCGATATGCAATTCTTTTAAACCATTGACGATACGTCGACAACTAATGCCCACATCGTGCAATATGACGGAGTTCCCTTTTTTTATTACTGTACAATTGCCTTTGCTACCACTAGCAAGAACATGGACCTCCAACGGTGAGGATTCGCTCATCAAAACACTCCATATACTAAATCATAATTCTTTACATACGTCTGTGAAAGTCAATCTGTTATCACTTTCACTAACACAATCATTAATTGGTTTTAGATAATTCACTCAACCGTTCTACAAAGTATGCCATATTAGCTTCAATATCTGGTCCACGGCGGAACATGTCACCACCAACGAGGAACATCGTATCATTTCCATACAATGCTACTAGTTCATTAAGTCGAGCATCGGTTACACCACCACCCGGTGCTGGACAGGCTGCTTTCATCACTCCGAATGGATGTTTAATATAAGAGGAAATTCTCTTACATTGATCTTCGGTGAAAGTAAATCGGCCGCCATAAGATACAAATATAGGCATATCTGCACCAAAGATACGTGGTAACAATCCCAATTGCAAATAGTCGGCAATACCAGATACACCAGGGCTCATAAAGCCACCAGAGTAAGCAGGATGATGAATGATTGGTAAGCCTAACTTTTCATCATTTGCTAATTTATGAAGCCATCCAAATCCCACAAGACCGGAAGCCACCATAAGAGCTGTAGCACCTGCATCTTTTGCAAAATAAGCTCGTTCTATTACGTCTGTACCATCACCCGACACATTAGCTGCATATAGTGTATGTGTACCATGGGCTTCATTCATGTCACGCACCATGGCAGCACATCGTTGTACACGATCTTTAAATTGAGAGAACGACTGATTAGAAATACCGTGGTCATCTTTAATAACATCTGCCCCACCACGTGTATAAGCACCGCACATACGAGCGAGCTCTTCATTCGGTGTTCCCATAGGTTTTACTACGGCCTGAATCATAGGACGCGTTGGCGTTTCAACTAATTGACGAAGCCCTTGCACGCCAAATCGAGGGCCTTTAAATACATCATATAAAGTTGGACAGAGTTCAATATCAACTACCCAAATATGTGGTTGTAACGATGAGTTACCAAAGACTACGTTTAAGAATTGCGTTGCTTCTAGCGCTGTTGTATCTACAAGATAGGAAATACGAGCCACATAGTAATGAGACGGATTAATCGTAACATTAGGCATAACCCCTACATTGGCATATGTGTAATCAGGCCCCATAGGTTCAAGTGACTCTAATCTACCAGTGACAGTGCCTTTAATATACGGATCCGTAACAAACTCATAAGGAAACTCTATGGTTT
>OGFI01001158.1_pt1 | contig 14367 bp, 20 predicted proteins | sample 1570901 | NCBI WGS metagenome assembly OGFI01 (sample SAMEA2582018, study PRJEB24529) | metagenome | biome: Human gut stool | place: China | collected 2011 | reverse complement strand
TTGTCATTTTGAAAATCCCTCCTTTTCTAAATTCTATCTATCTTCCCCCGCCAGGTCTGACAACCTATGCTGTCAGACGCTGTAACGAGCCTTCAGCCTACCAGCTTGCTTTCTTAACGCCAGGAATCTGACCCTTGTATGCTAACTCACGGAAACAAATACGGCAGATACCATATTTTCTCAGGTAAGCATGTGGACGGCCACAGATTCTGCAGCGATTGTACTCTCTGGTAGAGAATTTAGCAGGACGCTGCTGTTTGATCTTCATTGAAGTCTTAGCCATGGATCTTTCCTCCTGTTATTTTGCAAATGGCATATTGAATAATGTCAAAAGTTCACGAGCTTCTTCATCAGTCTTGGCAGTAGTTACGAAAATGATATCCATACCTCTTACCTTGTCAACTTTATCGTACTCAATCTCAGGGAAGATTAACTGCTCTTTGATACCCAGAGCATAGTTTCCTCTGCCGTCAAATGCGTTTGGATTTACACCACGGAAGTCACGTACACGTGGTAATGCAAGGTTGATCAGACGATCAGCGAACTCATACATCTTCTCGCCTCTTAAGGTTACCTTACATCCGATTGGCATATTCTCACGGATCTTGAAGTTAGCTACGGATTTTTTAGCCTTAGTTGTTACGACCTTCTGACCAGCGATGATCTCTAAGTCTCTAACTGCGGAATCCAGCACTTTTGCGTTGTCTTTTGCTTCGCCAACGCCCATGTTGATTACGATCTTGTCTAACTTCGGAACTTCCATGATATTCTTATAACCGAACTTTTTGATCATAGCATCTACGATCTCATTCTGGTACTGTTCTTTCAGTCTGCTCACCTGATTGGCCTCCTCTCTCTAATTAGTCGATTACTTCGCCTGTAGATTTTGCGAAACGTACCTTCTTATCTCCATCCATCTTGAAACCAACACGGGTAGGCTTTCCGTTGTGAAGATACATCACATTAGAAATATCGATCGGTCCCTCCTGGTGAACGAGGCCGCCCTGCTGATTCTGCATACTTGGCTTTGTATGCTTTGTAACCTGATTGATTCCGTCGATAACAACCTTGCCATCTTTAACCGCTGTTACCTTGCCTTCTCTGCCTTTATCCTTACCAGTGATAACGCGAACGGTATCACCCTTCTTAATCTTCATTGCTGACATCTTAGACACCTCCCTATAATACTTCTGGTGCTAATGAGACGATCTTCATGAACTGCTTCTCTCTTAGCTCTCTAGCTACTGGTCCAAAGATACGGGTACCCTTTGGTGTCTTATCATCTTTAATAATAACAGCAGCATTCTCATCGAATTTAATATATGAGCCGTCCTTACGACGTGCGCCCTTAACAGAACGAACAACTACGGCCTTAACAACGTCACCCTTTTTAACAACACCGCCTGGTGTTGCATCTTTAACGCTGGCAACGATTACATCACCGATATTTGCATATCTTCTTGTTGATCCACCCATAACTCTGATGCAAAGTAATTCCTTAGCACCGGTGTTATCAGCAACCTTAAGTCTTGTCTCTTGCTGAATCATCAGGTTAATCCTCCTTATTTGATTATAAACGATATCCTATTATTCCGGTCTGCTGATAAGCTCAACAAATCTCCATCTCTTCTCCTTTGATAAAGGTCTTGTCTCCATAACCTTTACAATATCACCGATCTGGCACTCATTGTTCTCATCATGAGCCTTTAACTTATATGTCTTCTTCACAATCTTGTTGTAAAGAGGGTGCTTTACGTGATCCTCAACTGCTACAACGATTGTCTTGTCCATCTTATTGCTTACGACCTTACCGGTACGTGTCTTTCTTAAATTTCTTTCTTCCACAACAGTTCCTCCCTTCTAGGATTACTCAGCAGCATTAACTTTTTCAGCAATGATAGTCTGAATTCTTGCGATATTCTTTCTAACATCCTTGATTCTGCTTGTGTTATCTAACTGATTAGTTGCGTTCTGGAATCTTAAATTGAAAAGTTCTTTCTTAGCAGCTACTAATTCTTCATTTAATTCTGTAGCTGATTTTGCTCTTAAATCTTCTACATACTTATTAATTTTCACTGTTGTCACCGCCTTCTAAATCCGCACGTGAAGCTATCTTACACTTTAACGGAAGCTTGTGCATTGCAAGACGTAATGCTTCTCTGGCAACCTCATCTGATACACCTGAGATCTCGAACATTACACGTCCTGGCTTAACTACTGCTACCCAATACTCTACATTACCTTTTCCTTTACCCATACGAACACCAAGAGGCTTCTGAGTAAATGGATGATCAGGGAATATATTAATCCATACCTTACCACCACGCTTAATGTAACGTGTCATGGCGATACGGGCTGCTTCAATCTGTCTTGAACTGATCCATGCTGGCTCCATTGCTACGATGCCGTACTCACCCTGGAGAATCTTGTTTCCACGAGTAGCCTTACCTGCCATAGAACCACGGAACTGCTTACGATGTTTAACTCTCTTAGGTAATAACATTATGCTTCGCTCCCTTCCTTAACTGCCTTTGTTGGAAGCACATCACCCTTGTAGATCCAAACCTTAACGCCGATCTTACCGTATGTGGTGTCTGCCTCAGCAAAACCATAGTCGATATCTGCACGTAATGTCTGAAGAGGAATTGTGCCTTCTGTGTAGAATTCTGAACGAGCCATATCAGCTCCACCAAGACGTCCTGCGCACATTGTCTTGATACCCTTAACGCCAGACTTCATTGTTCTGGACATTACAGACTTCATTGCTCTTCTGAAAGATACACGGTTCTCAAGCTGGAGTGCGATGTTCTCTGCTACAAGCTGAGCATCTCTGTCCGGTCTCTTGATTTCCTTAATATCTAATGATAACTTCTTGTTTGTAAGCTTCTGAGTCTCAACTCTGAGTGCATCAACATCAGCACCGCCCTTACCAATAACGACACCAGGCTTAGCTGTGTGGATGATAACCTTAACCTTGTCGGAAGCTCTCTCTATCTCAATCTTAGCGATTCCGGCACTGTATAACTTCTTCTTAAGAAACTTTCTGATGTTGTAATCTTCTACAAGATTATCAGCGAAATCAGCTTCTGCGTACCACTTGGAATCCCAGTCTTTTATAACGCCGACTCTTATGCCATGAGGATTAACTTTCTGTCCCATAATGTCCTCCTTATCTCTCATTAAGCACGATAGTGATATTGCTCATTCTCTTCTCGATTCTATAAGCTCTACCCTGTGCTCTAGGTTTAACTCTCTTCATGATTGGGGCGCTGCCTGCGTAGCACTCCTCAACATAAAGGTTCTCAGCCTTCATACCATTGTTGTTCTCAGCATTGGCAATAGCTGACTTTAATAACTTCTCTATAAGTGTGGAAGCGTATCTTGGGTTGTAAGTTACGATAGCAAGAGCTGTTGTAACATCCTTACCTCTGATAGCATCTAATACGAAACATGCCTTCTGTACAGAAACTCTTGCGTAAGATAACTTAGCAGATGGTCTTGTATCCTTAACGGCATTTCTCTCTCTCTTAATTTTAGATCTATGTCCCTTTGCCATGGATTAAACCTCCTTTCAAATTGTACGAACTAACGAGACTTTGTCTTCTTCTCGTCTTTTCCATGTCCTCTAAAAGTTCTTGTGGCAACGAATTCGCCAAGCTTGTGTCCTACCATATCCTCTGTAACATATACAGGAACATGCTTTCTGCCATCATGAACTGCGATTGTATGTCCAACCATCTGAGGGAAAATTGTAGAACGGCGTGACCAAGTCTTAATTACTGACTTCTGTCCGGATTCGTTCATAGCAGCTACTTTCTTAAGTAAGCTCTCGTCTGCAAATGGTCCTTTTTTAAGTGAACGAGCCATTGGTTCATTACCTCCTATTATTTAAAGTTCTTACCGTCTCTTCTTCTTACGATAAGCTTGTTAGACTGCTTGTTGTTCTTTCTGGTCTTGAGACCGAGTGCCGGCTTGCCCCATGGTGTTACAGGACCTGGACGACCAATACCAGTCTTACCTTCACCACCACCGTGTGGATGGTCATTAGGGTTCATTACGGAACCACGAACAGTTGGGCGGATACCCATATGTCTCTTACGTCCAGCCTTACCTAAGTTGATGAGGCTGTGGTCACCATTGCCAAGTGTACCGATTGTAGCACGGCAGATGATAGGAACCATTCTCATTTCGCCTGATGGAAGTCTGAGTGTTGCATACTTGCCTTCCTTAGCCATGAGCTGTGCTGAGTTACCGGCTGCACGAACGAGCTGTCCACCCTTACCAGGATATAACTCAATGTTGTGTACCTCAGTACCTACAGGAATCTCAGAAAGTGGTAAGCAGTTACCTACTCTGACCTCTGCGCCTGCACCGTTCATAACTGTCATTCCATCTGTTAAACCAGCTGGAGCAAGGATATATGCCTTCTCACCATCAGCGTAAGCGATAAGTGCGATGTTAGCTGTTCTGTTTGGATCGTACTCAATACCAAGAACCTTAGCTGGGATGCCATCCTTATTTCTCTTAAAATCTATTACTCTATATTTCTTTCTGTTTCCACCGCCGCGGTGTCTTACAGTAATCTTACCCTGGTTGTTACGACCAGCGTTCTTCTGAAATGAAACTAATAATGACTTCTCAGGAGTGCTCTTTGTGATCTCAGAGAAATCAGAACCAGTCATGTTTCTTCTAGAAGGTGTATATGGGTTATATGATTTGATTCCCATTATATTCTCTCCTTTCGACTATCTGTCACATGTTATCAGGCCCGGTCGGAGCCTATATTTGTTGAATCAGAACCCTGTGGTTCTATTTATTAAAGACCAGCGAAAATCTCGATATCAGCGCTGTCAGCTGTAAGCTGAACAATTGCCTTCTTCTTCTTTGCTGTCTTGCCGTATGTCATTCCTCTTCTGCGGGTCTTGCCATCGAGGTTCATTGTGTTAACGCCTGCAACCTTAGTACCTGCGAACATCTTCTCAACAGCTTCCTTGATCTGAGTCTTGTTAGCATCAGGATGAACAAGGAATGTATACTTCTTTGCAGCCATGTCAGCCATGCTCTTCTCAGTAACAACCGGCTTTAAAATTACGTCATAATACATTAAGCTTGCCATTATGCATACACCTCCTGGATTGTTCCAACAGCTTCCTTGGAAACAACCATTGTATCATACTTAAGGATGTCATATACGTTGATTGTATCAGCTGTTGCTGTCTTAACGTCCTGAATGTTTCTTGCGGAAAGAATTACATTCTTGTCGTCATTTGCTGTTACTACTAATGCCTTAGCAACCTTTAAGTTGTTAAGAACATTTACCATATTCTTTGTCTTGATATCGTTGAAAGTAAGACCCTCAACTACGATGAACTTCTTATCCTCTACTCTTGATGTAAGAGCTGATAATAAAGCTGCTCTCTTCTCTTTCTTGTTCATCTTGAAAGAGTAATCTCTTGGCTTCGGAGCGAATACAACGCCGCCGCCCTTCCACTGTGGAGCTCTGATGGAACCCTGTCTTGCATGACCTGTTCCCTTCTGCTTCCATGGCTTTCTTCCGCCGCCACGAACCTCTGCACGAGTCTTAGCACTCTGTGTTCCCTGACGGTTATTTGCAAGCTGGCTCACAACTGCCATGTGTACTAAGTGCTCATTAACTTCTACACCGAATACAGCATCGTTAAGCTCTATTGTGCCAACTTCTTTGCCTTCAATATTATAAACAGATACGTTTGCCATCTGTGTGTTCCTCCTTCCTTAACAGCACTACTTCTCAAATTTTACTGTCTCTTTGATAGTTACAAGAGACTTCTTTGGTCCCGGTACAGCACCCTTAACTAAGATTAAGTTGTTCTCAGCATCAACCTTAACAACCTCAAGGTTCTGAATCGTGATCTTCTTATTTCCCATATGACCTGGCATTCCCTTGCCCTTGAATACTCTACCCGGAGTAGTTGCAGAGCCGTTAGAACCCTGATGTCTGTGGAACTTAGAGCCGTGTGCCATAGGTCCTCTGGACTGGCCTAATCTCTTGATTGCGCCCTGGAAGCCCTTTCCCTTGGAAATTGCTGTTGCATCAACCTTGTCACCTGCTGCGAAGATGTCTGCCTTAATCTCATCCTTTACAGAATAATCAGCAGCGTTCTCAAAACGGAACTCCTTAACATACTTCTTGCTTGTAACGCCAGCCTTCTCAAAGTGACCCTTTAAAGCCTTGTTAACACCATGTCTGTTTCTGATTTCTTTCTTGCCGCTCTTGTCTTTTGCTACAACCTTTTCCTTAGCATCAACAAAACCAACCTGTACTGCTGCGTAACCGTCATTCTCAACTGTCTTAACCTGTGTTACTACACAAGGACCAGCCTGAAGAACAGTTACCGGAGTGAGAACTCCGTCTTCGTTGAAAATCTGTGTCATTCCAACCTTTGTTGCTAAAATAGCTTTCTTCATTGTTTTACCTCCTGTTTAATCTACAGCGGACCCCAATATTCCGGGGTCATCCTAGAACAGTCAATATAAGTGGAACAAATTCGGTAAAATGTGTTGCTTCTATATTAAACCCTTCAGGACTTCTTAATTAATTCTTGCTGACATCCAATTATTTCATCTTGATGTCAATCTGCACACCTGCTGGCATCTCTAAACGAGATAATGCTTCAACAGTCTTCTGTGATGGAGTAATGATATCGATGAGTCTCTTATGAGTTCTCTGCTCGAACTGCTCTCTGGAATCCTTGTACTTGTGAACAGCTCTAAGAATTGTAACAACTTCCTTCTTAGTAGGAAGAGGTACCGGTCCGCTCACCTGAGCCCCTGTCTTCTTAGCACTCTCGATAATCTTCTTGGCTGACTGATCAACTAACTGATGATCGTAAGCCTTCAATGTGATTCTCATTACTTGACTTGCCATAAAAAAAGCCGCCTCCTTTTCGCACTATAAATCAGTACGACAAGTGGTGACTGTACACATGCCCGCGCGTATCCTCTGCTCATTCGCACACAAATGTGCATACTTTTCGTGCAGTAAGCTTCTTCGCGTTTCTCTCTGTCTTCAAAGCTTTCGCTCGACAGATTCTTAACTTGTACAGTGACTTGTCGCCAGTTTCCTAACTTGACATTCGCTCCACGGAACACCTGCAATCAATGCAGCAACCTCACGCTTCTACGCTATCAATGTCACAGCAAGTGATATGTTACTATATATTTTAGGAAAATGCAAGTACTTTTTAAAATTTTTTAAAATATTTTTGCGGCTTGGTCATACCAATCAAATTTCTTACAACGGCGCCATGTGTATCATAGCATACTAAAAGCAAAAATGCAACTAGATTCCGCATAATTTTATTAGTTTCTTCCTATATATAATAACGCCTCACCCTTCCCATATTGCCAATGATGGCTTGCCACTAATTCAATCATAGTATATAATATGTAAATAATAACACATCTTACGGAAAGGATTAAAATATGTGGATTGCAGATAGATGGAAAGATTATGAGGTTATGGATACCTCATCAGGGGAAAAGCTTGAACGCTGGGGAAATTACACCCTTGTCCGCCCTGACCCACAGGTAATATGGAACACTCCTAAGAAGGCGCGCGGCTGGAAGAATATGAACGGCCACTATCACAGAAGCAGCAAGGGTGGCGGTGAGTGGGAATTTTTTGATTTACCCGAACAGTGGTCGATCGATTATGAAGGTGTCGGCGGCAAGCTCACCTTCAACCTCAAGCCGTTCTCATTCAAGCACACGGGGCTTTTCCCTGAGCAGGCTTCTAACTGGGACTGGTTCGGAAAGAAAATAAAGGACGCTGTTTCCTCGGGCCGTGAAATCAAGGTTCTCAACCTCTTTGCCTACACCGGTGGTGCTACTCTTGCCGCTGCCTCAGCAGGTGCGAAGGTAACCCATGTTGACGCCGCCAAGGGCATGGTAAGCTGGGCAAAGGAAAATGCCGTATCCTCCGGACTGGGTGACGCACCTATCCGCTGGCTTGTCGATGACTGTGGAAAATTTGTCGAGCGTGAGATAAGACGCGGGAATAAATACGATGGCATAATAATGGACCCACCTTCCTACGGAAGAGGTCCTAAGGGTGAGATATGGAAGATTGAGGATTCGATATATCCATTCATACAGCAGACAGAACAGCTTTTAAGCGATGACCCGCTGTTCTTCCTAATCAACTCGTACACAACAGGTCTGGCACCATCCGTACTCACCTACATGATTTCTACAGCCATTATTCCAAAGCATGGCGGAAGCGTTGAATCAGGAGAGCTTGGACTTCCGGTATCCGGAAACGGACTTGTGCTTCCTTGTGGAGCCAGCGGAAGATGGAGCAGATAATGTACGGATATTATTATCACTCAATCAGTGACCTGTATATCCTCGGCATTATATTAATAATTTTCGGCGTCGCCAACCTGCTCGGTCATGGGCGCACACCCGGGACATACAAGAGCTATTACTATGTCCTCCGCTACAGAAGGCGCAACGGGCTCATCCGCCTCATATCAGGCATACTGCTGATTATCATTTGTGCGCTGTCCAAAAGCATCGGCAAAACCACTTTCACAGTGATGCTCCTGCTGCTTACGGCTGCCATAATTGTTTTTACAATCATCAATGAAAAGAGCATCAAATAATTTTAAGTTAAAAACATCTGCATTTTAATGCTGAAAAGGCTGTCACCTCAAAAATCAGGTGGCAGCCTCTTTTTTGCTTGGCTTATTCTCCTAGAATCCAAATAGTCCCTTCTTAGCGTAAGGCTCTCTGCTTATTCCCGTTACAGTGTAACCTGTTGCGTCGATGATAGACTTAATCTGTTCATCCGTAAGTCCCTCCTCAGCAATTATAACCGTCTCCTTCTTAGAATGTGAGGAGGTAACCTTCTTAACCTTGAGTGCGTTTCTGACCGCATCATTCACATGTGCCTCGCAGTGGCCACACATCATTCCATCAACACCAACTGTAATCTTTTCCATATTCCTTTACCTCTTTCTTTTTATTTATCTTTTTATTTTTTAATATGCATTTATTTATAACGCTATTAGATAGCTGCATACTTCTTATAACTTCATAATTTTTATATAATACCATTTTCTATGATGTTGCCCTGTTCCACACCTAGCCAAAAGCAGCACGGAGGCTGCTTTAGAAGCAATGCATACACGGATGTATGCCGGCTTCGGTGGCGAACGTATAGAAAGACCTTTATCAGAGTTCTTAGAACATCTTGCTTCGGACAACGGAGCTGATATGCATAAATATAATGCGTTATACACCCGTACATTAAGTTGGCATGTTTTGACTCCAACATCATTTTCTATAATGTCATTGTCCATAACTCCATTATCGCACAGACTAGTCCTTAAAAAGATTAAGACGCAACGCGTTAGTCACCACGCAGAAGCTTGACAGGCTCATTGCCGCTGCTCCGAACATCGGATTGAGCGTCCAACCAAAAAGCTGAATCCACACACCTGCCGCAAGCGGTATACCTATAATATTGTATATAAACGCCCAGAACAGGTTCTCATGGATATTGCGGAGTGTAGCACGGCTTAACCGTATCGCGGTAACAACATCGCTCAGCCTGCTCTTCATAAGCACCACATCAGCAGCATCAATAGCTATATCCGTTCCTGCACCTATGGCAAGTCCTATGTCGGCGGATGTAAGGGCAGGTGCATCATTTATACCATCACCGACCATTATAACCTTGCCGCGTGACTTAAATCTGCCCACTGCTTCCGCCTTTTCATCCGGCAGTACACCTGCAATGACTTCGTCAACTCCCGCCTGCGCGCCTATGGTCCTGGCTGTCTTTTCATTGTCACCGGTGAGCATTACGACATGGATACCCATATTTTTTAGCTGTCTTACAGCCTCCGGGCTGTCTGTTTTTATGACATCTGCAACCGCTATTATTCCGAGCAGCCTGTCCTTCTCAGCAAAAAACAGTGCTGTCTTCCCCTCCTCCGAGAAGCTGTCTGCCACCTTAACTGCCTCATTCAGGGCATTAACTGCCGGCTCCCCCGCTTCTCCTAACACATTCTCTATAAATCCTGCATTTCCTCCGTATATTCCGTTGCCTCCTAAGCTTCCTGCAAGACCACTTCCTGGAACTGCACTGAAATCCTCCACAGTACCAAGCAGCTTAGCCTTGGCAGGCAGATTTTCCTCATTTTCCACCCCGGCTATCACAGCCCTTGCAAGTGGATGTTCGCTCTTACTCTCAATAGCATACGCTTTCATAAGAAGCTCCTCACGGCTCACTCCGGCTGCCGGGTACACATCCGTTATCATAGGTGCACCGCTCGTTATGGTTCCTGTCTTGTCCAGAACCACAACCTTCGCCTTACCTGTCTCCTCAAGGGATACTGCAGTCTTGAACATGATACCATGCTTAGCACCCACTCCGTTTCCAACCATGATTGCAACAGGTGTCGCAAGTCCAAGTGCACAAGGGCAGCTTATGACAAGCACAGAGATAGCTCTTGCAAGCGCATAGCCAAAAGCATGTCCTGTCAGCAGCCATATTATAAAGGTCACAACGGCAATCCCTATTACAACCGGAACGAACACACCGGAAACCTTGTCCGCCACCTTCGCAATCGGTGCCTTAGTAGCAGCCGCGTCACCCACCATCTTGATTATCCGGGATAATGTGGTATCCTCTCCGACACGCGTAGCTTCGCAGACAATATATCCAAGCTGGTTTACCGTAGCCGCCGACACCTTATCTCCTTCAGCCTTATCAACCGGAAGACTCTCGCCGGTAAGCGCCGCCTCATTCACCGCGGTAGTTCCTTCTACTATAATACCATCCACCGGAATGCTGTCACCCGGATGAACCACAAAGTAATCTCCCTTGTGAACCTGCTCTATCGGAACTGTCACCTCTTCTCCGTCTCTTTTAACAACTGCCGTCTTAGGTGCAAGCTTCATAAGTCCCTTAAGCGCATCCGTAGTTCTGCCCTTGGATATCGCCTCTAACAGCTTACCCACGGTGATAAGTGTAAGTATCATTGCAGCAGACTCAAAGTAAAACTCATGCATATAAGCCATAACAGCCTCTGTATCGCCCCTGAGCTGTGCAGATGTCATCGCATACAGTGCGTACACACTGTACACATACGAAGCCGCGGAGCCCAATGCAACAAGTGTGTCCATATTAGGTGCCCCATGCGCAGCGCTCCTGAAACCGCTTATAAAAAATCTCTGGTTTATAACCATAATCATGGTTGCTAAAAGAAGCTGCGTAAGCCCCATTGCAATGTGATTCCCGTCCATGAAAGAAGGAAGCTTCCAATTCCACATCATGTGACCCATTGAAATATACATGAGCGGAAGCAGAAGTACAACCGAAGCCACCAGCCTTTTGACCATAACCGGCGTCTCCTTATCCTTAAGTAAATCCTCATCCGCAGAAGCCGCACTGCTCTGCGCCGCACTGCCCTTGTCCTTCTTAATCGAAGCGCCATATCCAGCCGCCTTCACTGCCTTTATAATCTCCGCGCTCGAAGCCGTGCCCTCGACTCCCATCGAGTTGGTGAGCAGGCTCACAGAGCACGATGTGACTCCCGGGACCTTGCTCACAGCCTTCTCAACCCTCGCCTGACAGGCGGCACAGCTCATCCCTGTAACCTTATATTGTTCCAAGCTTCATCTCTCCTTTCGCTATTTCATAAGCCTCTGAATAACTCCCACAAGCTCATCAACCACCTCATCATTCCCTTCACGTATATTCTCAGCCACACAGGTTCTTATGTGATTCCCTAAAAGAACCTTATTAAAGCTGTTGAGTGCGGCATTGATAGCCGCAACCTGCACTAGCACATCCGTGCAGTACGCGTCCTCCTCTATCATATGTTCGACGCCTCTGACCTGTCCCTCTATACGCTTCAGCCGGTTTAACAAATCCTTATATTCCTTCGGTGAACGCTCCTTATGCTTCTCGCAGCAGCAGCACTTGTTCTCTGTCTTTCCGCCGCATGCCGGACAATTATCCTTATTGTTCTCCATAATACCCTCCTGACAGCCTTCTGATTGATACCTAAAAAATCCTGCATAGAATCGTATCTCTGCTCCATAAATGAATGATATACCTCGCGGTCAGCATACCCCCATTAGGTATCCTGGTATTATATTATACCCCATTAGGGTATTTTGCAAGCACTTTTTTATTTGATTTTTAAATAAATTTTGACTTTACTCATTGTAATTTATTCCACACTTGTCAATATTGTGGGATATACCCTTGAAATGGAAGCCGTAATCGACACAGAATTGAAAATTGGTACATAAAACAAAAAGCTGACAGAAATTCTGCCACATACATGCGCAGCTTTCATGCCAGCTTTTTTATTTAATCTAATGTAATACCAAATTCTTCCGGAAGGAATCTCGGACACACATTCTCCGATGATGTGATGACCGAGGCAGCGAGACGGCTTCCAATCTCCACCGCTTCGCTGAGCGTCTTTCCATAGGTAAGTCCGCTTGCGACGCCTGCACAGAACGCATCTCCTGCTCCGGTTGTATCCTTTACGCGGACGCGCTGAGGCGGACATATTCCCTTTTCCCCGTTGACATCTGCATAGACTGCTCCGTTTCCACCCATCGTGACAATCATCGCCGGTATTTTTCCAAGGATGACACGCTTAGAAAGAATATCGCGAAGCTCCTCCGGGCTCTTATCCGCATAGTCCTCCATGAACAGCATTCCTGCTTCAAGCTGGTTACAGATGAAACAGTCAAAATGTTTAAGAAAATCCCTTCTCTCCACAGCTATACTCATATTGCTGACAACACCGTACAGCTTCTTGTTATACTGCTTTGCAAGTGCAACAACCTTCTTGATTATATCCTTGTCCATGTCGACCTCTACAATAACGGAATCCGCATTTGCGAAAATCTCATCGCCCTTCTCCTCAAGAAGTCCAAGTATAGGCATGAGATTAGGTCTCTGTGATATCGAACCCGCAAGGTCGCCATTATGGTCAAATACAGCAAGCCATGTTCCCATTCCGCCCGGCATCGTCATTACATAATCGGTATTAACCTTATGATTCTTAAGCTTCTTAACCACATCCTCGCCTAGCGCACTGTCATCGACAATGCCTACAAATGTTGGGCGAAGCTCAATATTGGCTATATCCTCAACTACATTTCTGCTCACACCGCCATGTATATACTCTACATGTCCCACATTTCTTCCATCAGGTATATAGATATCCTCCGGAAAGCCCTTGATATCCACAAACACTGCTCCCATAACTACTATTCCCATAAATAACTCCATTTCTATTATCACATTTATATAGCATGATGTTGGGGTCAAAACATGTGCTGTAAACTTAGCGTGTATAACGTATTATATTTATGCATATCACGACTTTTGGGAGAAGCTTAGATGTTCTTAGAACATCTTGCTTCGGACAACGGAGCTGATATGCATAAATATAATACGTTATACACTCGTACATTAAATTTGCATGTTTTGCCCCACCACCATACTATGGAGCTATTATAAGACATACCGCCTGTTTTGCAAAGCTCTATTTTATCCCACTCCTTACAGCACCTTGCTCCCGTTAGCCGTGAGCTTGAACCTTGCCCCGAAAAGCTCCGCAGCATGTCTGCACATCTGCATACGTCCAAGAAATATATCGAAGTAATCGTACATTGTACATATACTTTCATCAATCTGGAGATTCAACGATATGAGCTTCTTCTCCGGCGATATTTTGAGTGTGGATTCTGTGACTGCATAATTTACACGGTCATGAATATCATACCTAGCTCTGTCCTTAGCTCTCACCCTGTCTCTTCGCACATCGGTCTTATCCGCTATGACAAGTGCGGCCGATATTATGTCCACAGCACCACCCGTCGATTCATCATGGTTGGCAATCGCGGACACCACCGTCACTCTGTCCTCAAGGCTCATATCCGTCTGCCTTAAAAGCTCATTTGCCAGAAGCGCGCCATACTCCGCATGGTGCCTGCGGTTAATACTGTTTCCGATATCATGCATATAACCTGCAATCTTTGCAAGCTCAGTCTCATGTTCGCCGTAACCGAATTTTTCAAGTATCAACGCAGCTCTTTCCGCAACAAGGCTGCAATGAACCTGTGAATGGTCGGTGTAACCAAGTACGCCAAGATTATCATTTCCCTTCTTTATGTACGCATTTATTTCTTTATTTTTCTTTATCTCTTTGTATGTCATATTTTCCTCATTTCCGGGTCCAGCACCCTTTATATATTAGAATTGCAATGTTATCCTATTTTAATGATGTTGGGGCCAAAACATGTGCTATAAACTTAGCATGTATAACGTATTATATTTATGCATATCAC
>OGFI01001149.1_pt1 | contig 14454 bp, 9 predicted proteins | sample 1570901 | NCBI WGS metagenome assembly OGFI01 (sample SAMEA2582018, study PRJEB24529) | metagenome | biome: Human gut stool | place: China | collected 2011 | reverse complement strand
CACCTCAGCGGGGGATTTATTCAGCATCGTGGCAATGTCCTCGATCGGCAGCCGCGCGTTGTCTTCCAGAAGTTTCAAAAGCTGTTCCATCGTCGTTACTCCTTTGTATCCGCGGCGTACCGCGTCGATTTGTATCTTTCAGTATAGCACAAGCGCGCCGTATTTGCATCTTGTTTTTTGGATAGACCGTCTTTTCCGCTCAGTTCCTGTTCTTTTTTCCAAAAAGTGTGTTCAAAAACCGGTAAATCTGCTATACTGGAAGGGTCTTCAACCTCTCCGTCATTGCTTCGCAATGCCACCTCCCCTAACGAGGGGAGGCCTTGGCAGCCGATTTCACTTCATCTTGATGCCAAAGGCTCCCCTACCAGGGGAGCTGGCGGGCGCAAGCCCGACTGAGAGGTTTTCACATTGACTCAATGGGGGTAAGGAATATGAAAGCATTCATCACGGTCATCGGCCACGACACCGTCGGCGTCGTCGCAAAAGTTGCTGCCCTGTGCAGTGAGCTCAACATCAACATCGAAGACGTGACCCAGAGCATCCTGCAGGGCATGTTCGCCATGATCATGCTGGTGGACATCAGCCAGTGCAGCGTCAGCCACGAGGAGCTGCACAACCGCGCAGACGCCCTGGCCAGGGAGATGGGGATGCAGATCAACGTCACCCGTCAGGAAGTGTTCGACGCGATGCACACGATCTGACCTCTCCGTCATCGCTGACGCGATGCCACCTCCCCTATGGAGGGGAGGCCTTGGCAAGCCGGTTTTGAACGTGCTGATCGCCTGCGGCTCCAAAGCAGCCGGGTTTCGCGTTTTTGTCAGCGACAGAGGAATCCAAGAGAGAAAGGAATCTATTATGAGCATGATGAACACCGGTGACATCCTCGAAACCATCGAGATGTTCACCCAGGACAATCTGGACGTGCGGACCGTGACCATGGGCATCAGCCTGCTGGACTGCATCGACCCGGACCCGAAAAAGGCCTGTGAGAAGGTCTACAACAAGATCGTGACCAAGGCGGCTGATCTGGTGCCCGCCGTGGAGCACATCAGCGCCGAATACGGCATCCCCATCATCAACAAGCGCATCAGCGTGACGCCCATCGCCATGCTGCTGGGTGCCTGCCCGGATGCCGACCCGGTGGACTTTGCCAAAGCACTGGACGCCGCCGGCAAGAAGGTGGGCGTCAACTTTGTGGGCGGCTACACGGCCCTTGTGCACAAGGGCTTTTCGGCGGGCGACCTCCGGCTCATCGAGTCCATCCCCCGCGCACTGGCGGAGACCGACATCGTGTGCAGCTCGGTGAACATCGGTGCCACCAAGGCGGGCCTGAACATGGACGCCATCAAGCTGATGGGCGAAGCCGTCAAGAAGGCCAGTGAGCTGACGGCAGACCGCCAGTGCATCGGTGCGGCCAAGCTGGTCGTCTTCTGCAACGCACCGGAGGACAACCCCTTCATGGCCGGTGCATTCCACGGCCCTGGCGAGCCTGACTGCGAGATCCACGTCGGTGTCTCCGGCCCCGGTGCGGTGCGCGCCGCGCTGGCCAAGCTGCCCAAGGATGCCCCCATCGACGAGGTGGCTGAGCTGGTCAAGCGCACGGCGTTCAAGATCACCCGCGTGGGCCAGTTGGTGGCGAACCTCGCCTCCAAGGCGTTGGGCGTGCCCGCCGGCATCATCGACCTGTCGCTGGCCCCCACCCCGGCCGTGGGCGACAGCGTGGCCAACATCCTCGAAGAGATGGGCCTTGAGACCTGCGGCTGCTGCGGCACCACAGCCTGCCTGGCCCTGCTGAACGATGCCGTCAAGAAGGGCGGCGTCATGGCCTCCAACCACGTGGGCGGCCTGTCCGGTGCCTTCATCCCCGTCAGCGAGGACGACGGCATGATCCACGCAGCGGAGTGCGGCTGCCTGACCATCGAAAAGCTCGAAGCCATGACCGCCGTCTGCTCGGTGGGCATCGACATGGTCATCATCCCCGGCGACACCACCCCTGCCGTCATCAGTGCCCTCATCGCCGACGAAGCCGCCATCGGCATGGTCAACAGCAAGACCACCGCCGTCCGCGTCATCCCGGCCATCGGCCGCAAGGCAGGCGAGATCCTGGACTTCGGCGGTCTGCTGGGCTATGGCCCCATTATGCCGGTCAACCAGCGCGACCCGTCGGTCTTCATCAACCGCGGCGGCCGCCTGCCCGCCCCGATGCAGTCGCTGAAAAACTGACCCTCTCAGTCAATGCTTCGCATTGCCAGCTCCCCCGAAGGGGGAGCTTCAGCAGTGACGTGTGCACGCTCTATTCATTATGAAACTTGATATTGTTCCCAAAAATCATGGTATGCTCCCGCAGGCTCGTGCGTTGCGCCGCAATATGACTCCACAGGAAGCAAAGTTGTGGTATCAATTTTTACGAAACTATCCTGTTAAAATCTACAAGCAGCGTATCATTGAATCCTTTATCGTCGATTTTTATTGTTCAAAGGCTCAATTGGTCATCGAAGTGGATGGCGCACAGCATTTTTCTGAACAGGGACAGACTTATGACCGCGAACGAAGCGCTATTTTAGCGCAATACCATTTACAAGTCCTGCGTTTTTCGAATGCAGAAGTGGATTTTCATTTTGACTCTGTCTGCGAAAAGATTCATCAAACGATCCAATCTCGTTTATGATGTTTCCCTTTTCCATTCAAGCTCCCCCTTCGGGGGAGCTGTCGCCGCAGGCGACTGAGAGGGTTTCCGCTGTATAATCACACCCAAACAGACCCAGACTCTGGATAGTATTTCCAGAGAAAGGGTCTGTTTTTTATGTACAGCCGCATTTTATCCCGCCGCCAGATGACTGTCTGGTGCATCACACTCAGCGGTGCGCTCGCGCTCTGCATCGGTCTGCAGGGCCTGCTGGGCTGGGGCCGCACCCAGCTCGACACCGGAGCCGCGCTTGCCGCCGACACTCTGCGGCTCCACATCCGCGCTGCCAGCGACACCACCGCCGACCAGACCGACAAGCTGGCCGTGCGGGACGCCGTGCTCGCGTATCTGGACACGGCCTGCCCGGCGGCAGACCAGCCCGCCGCCCTCCGCTGGGCTGCGGCCCATCTGTCCGAGCTGCAGCGGGTCGCCCGCACCGTGCTGGCCGGGCGCGGCAGTTTTGCACCGGTGCGGGTGTATCTGGTGGAAATGTACTTCGACACCACCCGCTACTCTGCCTCGGCCCTGCCCGCCGGGCGGTATCAGGCCCTGCGCATCGACATCGGCGCAGCCCCCTATGGCCGGAACTGGTGGTGCGTGCTCTACCCCGGCCTCTGCCGCACCGCCTGCGGCGGCTATGCCGCCCCCGCCGAGAACGACCTCGTCTGCGGACGGTATCTCCTGCGGTTCAAATGCGTGGAGTGGTGGCAGAAGCACACCGCCCGCCGGGAAGATGTCATCCTGCTGGGATGACCTCTCCGTCCCCGCATCCGCGATGCCGCCTCTCCCGGCAGGAGAGTCCCTGGCCGTCGGGCATTGCCTGCTGGATCTGACAAAGGTTCCAACGAACACTTCCGCCTTCCGCCGCATAAGCTCCTGGTGGAAGGAGTGTGAGTTTGACCATGGCAATTCCGGCCTATTATTCCCTCATCCAGCGCGGCTCTACCGGCCCCGATGTAGCACTGGTGCAGACCTGGCTCAACGGCCTGCGCGACACCTGCACCTGGTACCACGAGCTGACCACGGACGGGCGGTTCGGCACCAAGAGCGTGAACGCGGTGAAGGAGTTCCAGCTCAAAAACGACATGAATGTGGACGGCAAGGTGGGCGCGAACACTTGGAACGTGCTCTACACCAAGTACACCGCCAAACACGGCCTGAACGTCCCCTACCCCGGCATCGTGCTGCGGCAGGGCAGTTCCGGCGGCACGGTCCGGCTGGTGCAGCAGAAGCTGAACGCGCTGGGTGAAAAGCTCTCCACCGACGGCAAATACGGTGCTTCCACCGCAGCCGCCGTGGAGCGCTACCAGCGCCGCAACGGCCTCACTGCCGACGGCGCAGTCGGCAAAGCCACCTGGGAGAAGATGTTCTGACGACGGCCCGCCCTCTCCGTCTGCTTCGCAGACAGCTCCCCCGAAGGGGGAGCCACTGGCGAGACGGTTTTGGGCATACTGGATGAGCAAAGTTTCTTGAAACCCTAAAATGGAGTGCTCCGTTGTTTCGTTCGACCGCATCTACCCAAACGCTCTTTGTCAGAGCGCAGTACAGATGTTGTTGGCCCTGACAGCGGAGCGCTTCCGTTTACGATACGAAATACGTTCAGCGTCCAGCAGGGGCTGCCCGGCATGCCAATGGCTCGCCCTTCGGGAGAGCTGGCAAACCCGCAGGGTTTGACTGAGAGGGTAAGGCCGTTTATAATAAGAGCATCCCCAACTGAAAGGCGGTGCTCCCATGCGTTTTCTTCACCTCTCCGACCTGCACCTCGGCAAGCGGGTCTGCGAGTTCTCCATGCTGGACGACCAGCGGTATATTCTGGAGGAGATCTTGTCGCTCCTCGATACCCACCCCGTGGATGCTGTTCTGCTGGCGGGTGACCTCTACGACAAACCCGTGCCCCCTGCCGAAGCCGTCCGTCTGCTGGACTGGTTCCTCACCGAACTGGCCGACCGGAAGCTGCCGGTCTTCGCCATCAGCGGCAACCACGACTCCGCCGAGCGGGTCGCGTTCGGTGCCCATCTGCTGGCGGGGAGCCAGGTCTACGTCAGCCCGGTGTTCGAAGGAGTCCCGGCCCCCATCCCCCTCACCGACGCATACGGCCCGGTGGACATTTACTTACTGCCCTTCCTGAAACCCGCCATGGTGCGCCACATCTACCCGGACGAGCCCATCGAGAGCTACAGCGACGCCCTGGGCTGTGTGCTGCGCCGCTGCGCCCCCGACCCGGCCCGCCGCAGCGTGCTGGTGGCCCACCAGTTCGTGGCCGGTGCCGCCGCCTGCGAGAGCGAGGAGCCATCGGTGGGCGGGCTGGACTGTGTGGATGCCGCCCTCTTTGACGGCTTCGACTATGTGGCCCTCGGCCACCTGCACAGCCCCCAGAAGGTGGGCCGCGATACCCTGCGCTATTGCGGCACCCCGCTGAAGTATTCCTTCTCGGAGGCACACCAGCACAAGAGCGCAACGTTTGTGGAGCTTGGACCGAAGGGAGAGGTCACGCTTTCCACTGCGCCGCTGACCCCGAAGCACGACCTGCGGGAGCTGCGCGGCAGCTACATGGAGCTGACCGACCGCCGCAGCTATGCGGGCACGGCCACTGACGACTATCTGCACATCACCCTGACCGACGAGCAGGATGTGCCCGATGCGCTGGCCCGGCTGCGGGTCATCTATCCGAACCTGATGCGGCTGGACTACGACAACCTCCGCACCCGCACCCAGGCCGACCTCGACGCCCCGGCCCAGACCGAGCAGAAAACGCCGCTGGAACACTTTGCGGCCTTTTATGCGCTGCAAAACAATCAGCCCCTGAGCGCCGAGCAGGCTGCGTTCTGCCAGCAGCTCATTGAAACGCTCTGGAAGGAGGAGGACGCATGAGACCTCTGAAGCTGACCCTTTCGGCCTTCGGGCCATACGCCAGCGCCGTCACGCTGGAACTGGAGCGCCTGGGCAAAGGCGGCCTGTATCTCGTCACCGGCGACACCGGCGCGGGCAAGACCACCCTGTTCGACGCCATCACCTATGCCCTGTACGACCATTCCAGCGGCGGTGTGCGGGACGGTGCCATGCTGCGCAGCAAGTACGCCGACCCCGGCACCCCCACCTTTGTCGAGCTGGAATTTGAGGTGCGCGGCCAGCGGTACACCGTCCGCCGCAACCCGGACTACCTCCGCCCCAAAGCGCGGGGCGAGGGCACGACCACCGAAAAGGCGGACGCCGTCCTCACCTACCCGGACGGACGCCCGCCCGTGACCCGGTCGAAGGATGTCACCGCCGCCGTCACCGCTCTCATCGGGCTGGACTACGACCAGTTCTGCCAGATCGCCATGATCGCGCAGGGGCAGTTCACCCGTCTGCTCAACGCCACGACCGAGGAGCGGAGCAAGATCTTCCGCAAACTGTTCCGCACCCAGCGCTACCAGAAATTGCAGGACGCGCTGCAAGAGGAGAACGCCCGCCTCACGGCCCAGCGCACGGCCCAGAACGTCCAGCTGGACGCGGTGCTCTCCGGCATCCGCTATCCGGAGACCGACCCCGACGCCGAAGCGCTGGGCGGGCTTTCGGCACAGCGCCCCGCCGAGGAAGTCACCGCCCTTCTGGACGGGCTCCTCACCCGGCAGGAAGCGGAACTCTCCGCTGCTGCCGCCGCCCACACCGCCGCGCAGGCGCAGCTGGACGCTTTGCAGCAGACGCTGGGCCGGGCCGAGCAGGCCGAAGCCCTCCGCCGCCAGCGGGTCGAAAAGCAGGCTGAGCTTGCCGCCCTGCTCCCCCGCCGGGACGCAGCCCGCGCCGATGCGGCCCGCCATGCAGGCGATGCCGCCGCACTGGACGCTCTGACCGCCCAGCTGGAGCGGGCCAGAGCGGGCCTTGACGCCTGCGACGCGCTGGACAAGCTCTGCCGCGCACAGACCGCCGCCCGCAGCGAGGCCGACCTGGAACAGGCCAAAGCCCGCAAGGCGCGGGCCCAGCTGACCGCGCTGGATACGGAACTCGCCGCGCTGGACGCCGAAGCGGCCGTCCTCGGCGACCCGGAGACCCGGAACGTGGCCCTGTCTGCTCAGGCTGAGCAGCTCACCCGCCGGGAGACCGCCCTCACCGCGCTGGCTCAAAGCCTGACCGAAGACCAGCGCCGCACCCACGCAGCCCGACAGGCACAGGACGCCTACCGCACCGCAGCCGCCGCGCAGGACGCTGCCCACGCGGAGCGGGACGCCTGCGAGCGGGCGTTTCTGGACGCACAGGCCGGACTTCTGGCGCAGGGCCTTGCCGAAGGCACCCCCTGCCCCGTCTGCGGCAGTGTCCACCACCCGGCCAAAGCAGCGCTGCCTCACACCGCCCCCACCCAGGCGCAGGTGACCGCTGCCAAGCAGGCGGCCGAAGCAGCAGACCGCGCCGCGCAGGACCGCGCGGCCGCAGCCCGCGAAGCCCTCGCCGCCCAGCGGGAGGGCAAAGCCACCCTCCGCCGGGACGCCGAAAGCCTTCTGCCCGAACGCTTCACCTCGCCGGAGGGGCCGGTCGCTCTGACCGTAGCCCTGCTGAAAACGGCCCTTGCCGAGGAGACTGCCGCGCTCCAGACCGCAGAGGCCGAGAACCGCGCAGCCCGGCAAACGGCCGCCGCCGACTGTGCCCGCCGCACCCGGCTGGATACCACCCGCAAGACCAAAACGGCCCAGCGCACTGCGCTGGAAGCAGCAGCGGCCTCTGCCGAACAGACTGCCGCTGCCCGCGAAGCTACGGCTGCGGCGCTGGAACAGCAAATCACCGAAGCCCGGCAGACCGCACCGGCCAGCCGCGCCGAGGCCCAGCAGACGGTCGCCGACCTGACGGCCCAGCGCACTGCCCTGCGCACCGGCATGGAGCAGGCCGAAGCTGCCCGCCGCGCTGCGGAAAACGCCGTCGCTGCCGCCGAAGCTGCCGTGCAGGCCCTGCAAGACCAACAGGCCCCGGAGACCGGGGCCGCAGACCTCGACGCTTTGCGCACCCGGCTCACTGCGCTGCAAACGGCCCGCCAGCAGGCTGCCGAGCAGGAAAAGGCCCTGACGGCCCAGCTCGTGCCCAACCGCCGCGCCGCCGCCGACTACCGCCGACTGGCCGCGGCCCGGCAGGTGCTGGAGACCCGCTGGCAGTGGGTCAACGCGCTGGCCTCCACAGCGGGCGGCACCCTGAGCAGCAAGCAGAAGATCAAGCTGGAAGCCTACATCCAGATGCACTATCTCGACCGCATCCTCGTCCACGCCAACACCCGCCTGATGCAGATGACCGCCGGGCAGTACGAGCTGGAGCGGGTCGGGGCCGAGAACCAGCGCAGCCAGTCCGGCCTGGACCTCGACCACTACAACGGCACCCGCCGCAGCGTGAAGACCCTTTCCGGCGGCGAGAGCTTCAAGGCCTCGCTGGCGCTGGCGCTGGGCCTTTCGGACGAAGTCCAGAGCACGGCCGGCGGTATCCGGCTGGATACCCTCTTCCTCGACGAGGGCTTCGGTTCCCTCGACGACGAGAGTCTGGAACAGGCCATCCGGGTCCTCTCCGGCTTGACCGAAGGCGACCGGCTCGTGGGCATCATCTCCCACGTCGCCGCCCTCAAAGACCGCATCGACCATCAGGTCCTTGTCAAAAAGGCCCGCAGCGGGGGGAGCACGGTGGAGCTGATCGTATAAACATGTCCGTTTCTCCACCCTCTGTTCCGGCCCTGCCGACAAAAAAATCTCCGCGCAGCTGCGCGGAGATTTTTTTGTCTTCTTATGGTTCTTCCTGTTCTTCGCTCGTGTAGAGCATCATCAGGTGGTTGGCCGAAACTTCCAGCTGCTCTTTGGCCTGCCGGAGGTTCGCTTCCTCGGTCTCGTTCATCTTTTCGGGTTTGTCCTTCCGCAGGCAGCGGCGGAGGTTGGCCACATCGGCCTTGATGCGGTTCTTTTCGTCCTTGTCCAGCTCCTTTTTGCATTTGGACAGGGCCTCATCCACCTTGTAGGCCAGCACTTCGGCCTGATTATGAAGTTCCAGCCGCTCTTTCCGGCGGCTGTCCTCGGCCTCATACGCGGCGGCATCCGCCATGGCGCGCTGGATCTCATGTTCCGACAGGTTCGTGCTGCCGGTGATGGTGATGTTCTGCTCCCGCCCGGTGCCGAGGTCTTTGGCGGAGACCTTCACGACGCCGTTGACGTCGATGTCAAAGGTCACTTCGATCTGCGGCTTGGACGAGAAGCTGGCACGGATGCCGTTCAGCTTGAATTTGCCCAGGCTCTTGTTGTCCCGCGCAAAGTGGCGCTCTCCCTGCAGGACGTTGATCTCCACGCTGGTCTGCATCGGGCGCGCCGTCGTGAAGATCTGGCTCTTCCGGGTGGGGATCATGCTGTTGCGGGTGATGAGCGGGGTCGCCACGCCGCCCAGCGTCTCAATGGACAAGGTCAGCGGGGTGACATCCATCAGCACAAGGCCCTGCGCAGCGGCACCGGAAGCACCGGCCAGCTTGCCGCCGCCCTGCAGCAGAGCGCCCTGGACCGCTGCGCCCATGGCGACGCACTCGTCCGGGTTCAGGCTGTGGCTGGGCTCGCAGCCCAGCAGCTCTTTGACCTGACGTTCTACGGCCGGCATCCGGGTGCTGCCGCCCACCAGAAGCACCTTGCCCAGCTGGCTGGCGGCGATGCCTGCATCCCGCAGGGCATTCTGCACCGGCTGCACGGTGCGGGCCAGCAGGTCGCCGGTCATCATCTCGAACTGCGGGCGGGTGAGTGTCAGGTCCAGATGGTGGGGGCCGTCTTTGCCCACCGCAATGAAGGGCAGGTTCAGCTGTGCGCTCAGCGCGCTGGACAGCTCCTTCTTGGCCTTTTCAGCCTCCTCTTTCAGGCGGCCCATGGCGGCGGGGTCACGGCTCAGGTCGATGCGGTCGGATTTCTTGAACTCCGCCACCGCATACTCCACGATCCGCTCGTCGAAATCATCGCCGCCCAGATGGGTGTCGCCGCCGGTGGCCAGCACCGTGAAGGTGCCGTCCTCGATCTCGATGATGGAGACATCGAAGGTGCCGCCGCCCAGGTCATAGACCAAAATCTTCTGCGGCGCTTCGTTGTCCAGGCCGTAGGCCACCGCTGCGGCCGTAGGCTCGTTGATGATGCGCAGAACGTTCAGCCCCGCGATACGGCCTGCGTCCTGCGTGGCCTTGCGCTGGCTGTCGTCAAAATAGGCGGGCACCGTGATGACGGCCTCGGTCACCGGCTCGCCGAGGTAGCTCTCAGCGTCGCGGCGGATCTTCGTCAGGATCATGGCGCTGATCTCCTGCGGGGTCAGGTCTTTGCCGTCGATGTGGACCCGGTGGTCGGAACCCATGTAGCGCTTGATGCTGGAGATGGTGCGGCCGGAGTTGGTCGCGATCTGGCGCTTGGCCGCGCCGCCCACCAGACGCTCGCCGTCTCTGGTAAAGGCGACCACGCTGGGGGTGGTGCGTTCGCCCTCGGCATTGGCGATGACCACAGGCTTGCCGCCCTCGACCACTGCCACACAGGAGTTGGTCGTTCCAAGGTCGATTCCGATCACGTTGCTCATAGTGCTTGTCCTCTTTTCTTGCGGCACAGATTTTTTTCCAGAATCATCTTACCGATTTCCTATGACGATTTCATAGAACAAATGTAAAGAATTTGTGTTCCTGCCGATCTCATCGGTTCTCCAGCCCTTCGTTCATCAGCTCCGCCACGGTCTTCCGGGTCTCGTCCAGCCAGATCTCCGCGTCCGGCGCCCCCTCTTCCAGCTGGATGCAGAAGCCCTGCTCGGCCTCCGCCAGCTCCATCAGCGCCTTTTTGCGGGAGACATACCGCGTTTCGCACTGGGCGATGCGGAGCCGGATCTGCGGCGTATAGGAGACATCCGGCATCCCGCGGGCGGCACTTTGGGCGCGGCGGTAGTATTGCAGCGCGGCGGCGGCTTCCTGCCCGGAGGCCGCTGCGTCATCGCCAAGGGCGATCATGGCCTGCACTTCCCCGGCCTTGGCGGCTTTTTTCCACATCCGCCGGGCCTGTACCTTGCTGCGCCGGGCACCCCGGCCCTGATACAGGCAGTCGCCCAACAGCGCCAGCGCTTCGGCGCTGCCCGCCTCGGCGGCTTTTTCATAGTGCTGCACCGCCTCGGCCCAGCTGCCCTGCCGCGCGGCATCGTAGCCCGCATCCAGTTCTTCCAGACCGGGGCCCTCGCTGCCCCGCTCCGACTTGAGCAGCCCGTTCAGGATGGAGCCATCCAGCGTAGCGGAATTGGTCCATGGGTCGATGACCACACCGTCGATGCCGTCGGTGTTCAGGGCATATTCCATGGCCTCCCGCATCCCGCGCTCGGCCATGGGCCGGGTGGCCGTGGCGCGCTCGGCTTCCGCCATCTTCACCGAAGTGAACAGGGGCAGGTAGCTGCGCTCCTTCCGGGTGTGGAGCAGCCAGGGGTCCAGCCCTTCTGCCTTTTCCGCCGGGATGGGCATGGAAGCCCACGGAGCCGGGCCGCTCTGCGGGTCGGCTGCGGCATCCAGCGGCACCAGCACCCGCGTTTTCAGCTCCAGTGCATAGTTCAGGGCGTTCATCAGGTTCCAGAAATGCGTCTCGTTCTGCTCCCGGTAGAGCCGCTCCACGGCCTGCTCCACCACCGGGCAGCCCGTGCCCGCCGGGCTGTATTGGGGGGCGGCCTTTTTCTTCCGGCTGCCCACCGGGCGGAACCGCCGTGCGCTTTTCTCGTATGCCATTTGCATCACCCTTCTTTTTCCATCCGTCATAATAATTTATTATAGCAGGATTTCCCAAGTTTCACAATGGGGAAGACACACCGCATTTTTCCGCAAAACAATAGCATTCCGACTCCGGTTGTATTATAATATGCGATGGGAAAGTTTCCCCCGATTTACATTTCAGAAATTTACATTTCAGAAAAGGAGTCTTTCGCCTTGAACAAAATGCTTACCCACCTGAACGGCTACAAGCGCGAGGCCGTCCTCGCGCCGCTGTTCAAGATGCTGGAAGCCACGTTCGACCTGTTTGTCCCTCTGGTCATGGCAGACATCGTCAACGTCGGCATTGCGGCGCACGACCTGCATTATATCCTTGTGCGGTGCGGCATCCTGCTGCTGCTCGCCGCCATCGGCCTGACCTGCAGCCTGACGGCCCAGTATTTCTCCGCCAAGGCCGCTGTGGGCTACTCCACCTCGCTGCGCCATGCGCTGTTCGAGCACATCCAGAAGCTCGGCTTCACCGAGATGGACACGCTGGGCACCAGCACCCTCATCACCCGCATGACCAGCGACATCAATCAGGTGCAGAGCGGCCTGAACCTCTTCCTCCGCCTGTTCCTGCGCAGCCCGTTCGTGGTGGTCGGTGCCATGGTCATGGCCTTCACGGTCAATGCGCGGGCCGCATGGATCTTCGTGGTGGCCATCCCGCTGCTGTCCATCGTGGTCTTCGGCGTCATGGTCCTGACCAACCCGCTGTATAAGACCGCCCAGACCCGTCTGGACCGGGTGCTGGGCCTGACCCGCGAAAACCTGACCGGCGTTCGCGTCGTCCGCGCCTTTGACAAGGAGAAGAGCGAGATCGACCGCTTCGAGTCCGCCAACGACCTGCTGACCAAAATGCAGCTCCACGTCGGCCATCTCTCCTCCCTGATGAGCCCGCTGACCTACGTGATCATCAACCTGGCCATCGTGGCTCTGCTGTATGTGGGCAGCATCGAGATCAACATCGGCGGCATGGCAGCCGGTGATGTCATCGCGCTGGTCAACTACATGAACCAGATCCTGGTCGAGCTGGTCAAGCTGGCCAACCTCATCGTGCAGATCAGCAAGGCGCTGGCCTGCGCCAGCCGTGTGCAGGCCGTGCTGGACACGGAACCTGGGATGGCGTTCCCCGCTGCCCTTCCGGATGCCGTGGAGGCCGGCAAGGCCGACGACGCCGTCCGGTTCGACCATGTCAGCCTGACCTACGCCGGTGCCGGTGCCCCCAGCCTGTCGGACATCAGCTTCACGGCCAAACGCGGCCAGACCATCGGTGTCATCGGCGGCACGGGCAGCGGCAAATCCAGCCTCATCAACCTCATCCCCCGCTTCTACGATGCCACCGAGGGTTCGGTTGAGATCCTGGGCCGTCCGGCGCAGGCATACCCGCGGGACGTTCTGCGCGGCAGCGTCAGCGTCGTCATGCAGAAAGCGCAGCTCTTCGGCGGCACCATCCGCTCGAACCTGCTCTGGGGCAACAAGAACGCCTCGGATGCCGACCTGTGGGCCGCACTGGAAACGGCGCAGGCCGCAGAATTCGTCAAGGCGAAGCCCCTTGGGCTGGACGAGCCTGTGGAGCAGGGCGGCCGGAACCTCTCCGGCGGCCAGAAGCAGCGCCTGACCATTGCCCGCGCACTGGTGGGCAAGCCCGACATCCTCATTCTGGACGACAGCGCCAGCGCTCTGGACTATGCCACCGATGCCGCCCTGCGCAAGGCACTGGCGGCTCTGCCCGGCAGCCTGACCGTCTTCATCGTCAGCCAGCGCGCCGCCAGCCTGCAGCACGCCGACCAGATCCTCGTTCTGGACGACGGCAAACTCGTCGGCCTCGGCAAACACGCCGACCTGCTGGCCTCCTGCCCGGTCTATGAGGAGATCTACGCCAGCCAGTTCAAGAAAGGGGATGCGCAGAAATGAATGCAAAAGCAAAGAGCAGCCTGACCCCGGAACAGCGCAAGGCAACGCTCCGCCGGGTGCTGGAAAAGATCCGCCCCTACCGCTTTTTCGTGGGGTGCAGCCTCATCGTGGCCGCCGTGAGCGTGGCCGCCCAGCTGTATATCCCCATCCTCTGCGGCAGCGCCATCGACCTGATGCTCGGCAAGGGCCGTGTGGACTTTGCCGGTGTAATGCAGATCATCGTGCAGATCGTGGCCGTGGCCATCCTCGCAGCCTTTGCGCAGTGGCTGATGAGCGTCTGCAACAACCGCATCACCTTCTCCGTCAGCCGCGACCTGCGCAATGCCGCCCTGCGGAAGATCCAGACCCTCCCCCTCTCCTACCTCGACAGCCACCCCTCCGGCGACATCGTCAGCCGGATGATCGCCGATGTGGACACCTTCGCCGACGGCCTGCTGATGGGCTTCACCCAGCTGTTCTCCGGCCTGCTGACTATCTTCGGCACCCTGCTGTTCATGCTGTGGGAGAATGTTCCCATCACGCTGGTGGTCGTCTGCATCACCCCGCTGAGCCTGGTGGTGGCCAGCTTTCTGGCCAAGCGCAGCTACAAGTATTTTCAGGGGCAGAGCACCGTGCGCGGTGAGCAGACTGCTCTGGTCAATGAGATGATCGAAGGCCAGAAGGTCGTGCAGGCCTTCGGCCACGAGGCCGAGAGCCTTGCCTCCTTTGACGAGGTGAACACGCGGCTACAGGATGTCAGCCTGAAGGCCATCTTCTTTTCCAGCATGACCAACCCCGCCACCCGCTTCGTCAACAACATCGTCTACGCAGGCGTCGGCCTCGTGGGCGCGATCTATGCCGTAGCCGGAGGCATCACCATCGGCCAGCTGAGCATCTTCCTGAACTACGCCAACCAGTACACCAAGCCCTTCAACGAAATTTCCGGCGTCGTGACCGAGCTGCAGAACGCTCTGGCCTGCGCAGCCCGCGTGTTCGAGCTGCTGGACGCCGAAGACCAGACCCCCGAGACGGAGAACGCCGCAAAGCTCGTGCCGGACGGCCACGTCCAGATCGAGGACGTCTCTTTCCGCTATCTGCCCGACCGCCCGCTCATCGAGGGCCTGTCTCTGGACGTCAAGCCCGG
>OGFI01001144.1_pt1 | contig 14518 bp, 16 predicted proteins | sample 1570901 | NCBI WGS metagenome assembly OGFI01 (sample SAMEA2582018, study PRJEB24529) | metagenome | biome: Human gut stool | place: China | collected 2011 | reverse complement strand
TCCGCAAGCTGCCGCTGCAGTACAACACCTATCTGGAAGAAGCCGGCAACGGCCTGTCTGGTGGCGAGAAGCAGCGCATCGCTTTGGCTCGTGCATTCCTGAAGGACTCGAACCTCTACATTCTGGACGAATCGACCAGCAGCCTGGACTTTGGCACAGAGAATACCATTTTTGATATGATCTACAACCAGCTGGCTGACAAGTCGATGCTCATCGTGGCACACCGCCTTTCCACCGTTCGTGATTGCGACCAGATTCTGGTCATGGATCACGGTGAGATCGTGGAGCGCGGCACACACGATGAGCTGCTGGCAAAACAGGGCAAGTATTACGAGCTTTGGAATTTGCAGCAGGGCATCTTCCGCCGCAAGAAGGAAGAGCCGAAACCCGTTGCTCACGCCGCAGTGGTCGAGGAAGACGACGACGGCGGTGAGGCGATCACTTATTAAGTTGCAATCGAGTGCGCACTCGATTACATAAAAATGGCTTTGGATGGTTGCGCAGCCTGAAGAAGTCCTAAATTCGATTCAATCATTTGAAGGGAGTAATTCATTATGATGATGCCTGCAAACTACTCTGTTATCGCAGAGAACGAGATGACCTATGTTGTTGGTGGTGGCGTGATCGAGGCTATCGGCGCTGTTACCGCTCCGATCTGGACTGCTGCTAACGTCAAGACCTTCAACACCAACATTGTTACCCTGGTGGGCAACGAGTTCGTTGGCAAGCTGGTTCACAAGACCGTTGGTGTCCTGTTCAGCGGCAACACCTCTTGGGACGATGTCAAGAACATGCCCAAGAACCTGTTCGTCACCGGCAACGGCATTGGCGACGACGTCATGAACTTCTTCGGTCTGGTTGCTGGTGCTTACAACCTGGGCAACGCTACCGTCGCTAACAAGGCTGGCGATGTCACCCTGTTCAAGGCTGCTGACAAGAAGTGGAACAACAAGTACAAGATCAATGCGGATGGCACCATCCAGGTTTGGGGCTAATTTAAGTTAACTAAATAGCTTGAGTGTTTCATTTGCACCGCCCTACGTTGTAGGCGGGGCTGATGATAATGCCTCGTAATGGTGTGCCAGGAGGCGTAAGCCTTCTGGCACACCTTATTTTTATAAGGTCACTTATTATATCTCCTTGAAAAGCGTGGATGCAGGCGGTCTGTCTGCGGCACCGGAGGGGTGTAATAGGTGATCGTGTGTGGAAAAAATTTGGGCCTCGTAGGAAAAGGGAGAGCGAACCCTCTCAGTCAAAGCCTGCGGCTTTGCCAGCTCTCCCAAAGGGAGAGCTTTTGGACGGAGTGAGAAACCTCACGGCACCGAAAAACCTCTCCCCTTGGGAGAGGTGGCATTGCGAAGCAATGACGGAGAGGGCAAGGCCGTCAGCAAGAAGAAAGGCGTTTTCCATGAAGGAGACGACGGTTGTTAAGAACTACAAAATGCTGCCCACGGCCCGAAGGCTGCGCCGCGAAATGACACCGCAGGAAAAGACCCTTTGGTATCAATTTTTGCGTACCTATCCTATAAAAATCTACAAACAGCGGATCATAGAGTCCTTTGTGGTAGATTTTTACTGCGCCCAAGCGCGATTGGTGATTGAATTGGACGGCGCACAGCATTATACTGAACAGGGGAAGGCTTATGACCAGGAGCGAAGCCAGATCCTGCGGGAGTATGGGCTGTATGTGCTGCGCTTTTCAAACCGGGAGATCGAAACGCAATTCCCAGAAGTGTGCCAGAAGATCCGCCAGACCATAGAAGCCAGACGCTGATATTTTCCATAGACGATGACCTATTGCAAAATCTAAAGAAACAGGTGGACGATACCATGAGAGAAATTCAAGTTGCAGAACACAAGACCCTGAAGCTGACCAATGTGCTATCGCGCAAGGTGGAAGTTGAGGATATGGGCAATCTGGCCATTGTGCTGACCCAGATGCAGAACTTTATCCGCAGCCATGACGCCATGCCGGTTGGCCCCATCGTGCAGTGCGTGAAGATGCGCAAGGGCCCCAACCCTACGGTGGAGATCTACTTCATGCAGCAGGTCAACCAGCTGATCCCCCGGCTGGACCCCGGCTACCAGATGGACGCTCTGCTGCGGGTGCGCAACTGCCTGTATGCCCACTACACCGGCCCCATGAGCTACAGCAACCTCGCCAGCCAGAAACTGGATATCTATGCGTTCGAGCATGAGATCGAGACGACCGGCGATTCGTACACCGTCTATGTCAATCAGGACGACGACAACGGTGTGCTCGACGTCTTTATGGAGACCAAGTGATTATGACGACCATTCAGAACCTTTCCGACCTGCAGGATCGCCGCATCATGATGGAAAAGCGTGTGCCGCCCTTTGGCTACGCGATGATCCTTCTGGTGGCGGGCCTGCTGGTCTTCCTGACCATCTGGAGCACCCAGAACTACCGCACCTACGTCAGCCAGTCGACCGGCACGGTGCAGGCAAGCAACAAGACCTATATCATGTCTAGCTACTCCGGCTCCATCACCGAGCTCAACATCTCGGAGGGCAGCTATGTCAACGAGGGCGATCTCATCGCCCATGTCAAGAGCACCGACATCGACATGCAGCAGGACAGCTACAAGAGCCAGCTGGAGATCTATCAGAAGCAGAAGGCGCAGTATGAAAAGCTGCTGAAGTCCATTCAGGACGACACGAACTATTTCAGTGAGACCGACCTGGACGACCAGCCCTACTATTACCAGTATGAGAGCTACAAGAGCCAGGTGCAGCAGAAGGCCTTTGACGCTTCGCCCTATCAGGCGGCGGGCTACTCCGATGAGCAGATCAAGGCCCTGATGGAGCAGAACCAGAGCGAGATCGAGGCACTGTACTACTCCACGCTGCAGTCCATCACCAGCAACCTGACCAGTGTGCAGACCAACATCGACAACATTCAGGCCCAGCTGGATACGCTGGCAAGCGGCGCGAACGATTACTACATCTATGCGCCCACGTCCGGCGTCATCCACATGGACACCCCCTATAAGGTGGGCATGGTGCTGAGCGCCGGTTCGGCACTGGCCACCGTGGCCAGCGAGAACAGCGATCAGGAGATCGTGGCGGCCCTGACCGTCAGCGACCGGCCGCTCATCAACGTGGGCGACCCCTGCAAGATCGCCATCACCGGCCTGTCGGAGTATTCCTACGGCAACCTGACCGGCACGGTGACTTCCATTGACAGCGATGTGACCTCCACCGAGTCCGGCTCGTACTACAAGATGACCATCAAGCCCAACAGCACCTACGTGGTGAGCAACAGCGGCGACAAGGTCGATCTGGCCAACGGCATGAGCGTGACCGCCCGTGTCGAGTACGACAAGCTGACTTACTTTGAATATGTCATGGAGGCCCTGGGCGTTTTGTTCCGTTAAACAGCGTCCGCAAACTCAACGCCCAAAGAGGTACGATAGAATGAAACTGAACCCGAAACAGCTGGCCGTAAGCGCCGCCCTGCTGGGCCTGCTGGCCGCAGGCGCAGCGCTGCCCGTAGCCGCAGCCAGCCCCATTTCTGCCCCGGCTGCCATCACCTTCCCGTGGAGCCCTGTGGCGGCTGAGAGCGTGGAAACAGGAGACTATGCCCCCACCATGACTGTGGGCACGGCCCAGCAGCTTTCGCCGGTGGTCCAGCCGCAGAAAGCCGCCAGCCGAAACGGCGTGAGCTACGTTTCCGATAACCCGAACATCGTTTCGGTCGGGGAGGACGGCGTGGCGCAGGCGGTGGGCCTGGGCACGGCGAACATCACGGCCACCTGTGGCGATGTCAGCTGCACCTACACCATCACCACCCAGCCCGACAGCTCGATGATCGCGACCGAGATGGACATCACGCTGGCGTCCAGCACCATTGCCGTGGGCGACACCACGTCGCTCTCGCTGGCGGTGCTGCCCACCACGGCGGCAAATTATATCAGTGTCTCGTTGAGCTCCTCCGATCCCGGCGTGGCCACCGTGAACAACTTCGGCAAAGTGACCGGTGTGGCCCCCGGCAAGGCGACCATCACGGCCACCGCTGGGGATGTGACCTGCTCGGCGACCGTGACCGTTGTGGCAGCCTCCTCCAGCTCGGCGTCCACCGGCCCGGTGGAGTCCATCTCCCTGAACACGAACTACATCGTGCTCAAGCCGGGTGCTTCCGGCACCATCACCGGCTCGGTGGCCCCCTCTTCGGCCTCCCAAAAGCTGACCTTTACCAGCAAGGATAAGAAGATCGCCACCGTGAACGGAAGCGGCGTCGTGACCGGTGTTGCCACCGGCGCGACCTCCATCATCGTTTCCAACGGCAAGGTCTCTTCGTCGGTGACGGTCATCGTCAACCGCACGGCGTCCGCATCCAGCAGCGGCACGGACAGTACCGGGGAGGGGACGGCTCCGGCGGAGACCGACCCCATCGTGGCCTCCATCGAGAATGCGGCCTCCGATACCATCTCCTACCCGCAGAGTCAGGTCCCGGTGCTGACCGCCGCGATGCTGAACGCCCTGCGCACCACGGGCCGCACCCTCGTGCTGGAAGCGGAGGACTACACCCTGACCGTGGACGGCTCCACCATCCGCAACACCACCAGCGAGGTGAACACCGCGCTGACCTTTGCGCCCGACGAGTACGGCCTGCGCTTCACCCTGAACGAGGGCGAGGCCATGCCCTGCGGCGTGACCATCACTATGACCGGCGAAAATGCCGGGTATAGCCGCCTGTATCTGCACAACACCGTGAGCGGGAAGTGGCAGTTCCTCAACAGCTACAAGGACGGCGTGGCACATGCCGACGTGGCAGGCGAGTATCTGCTGACCAACCAGAATCTGCGCTTCACCAGCATCAACTGGACCTTCTTCATCGGCGCAGGCATCCTTGTGGTGGCCTGCCTCATCGCGTACGTCGCGGTCAAGAAGCGGTACTGGTTCTGGTAATTCCGCAGGCAATCAAAACAGAAAACGCAAAAAGCGATGGCCGTTTCGGGCCATCGCTTTTTTGCGTTGGAGAGTTTTGTTTTATAGTTTGAAATCCCCCGCCGGTTCATCGTCCTGGCTGCGGTGCTCCATCAAAAAGGTATCGAGCCAGCGGCCATGGCAGTCCCGCGCGATGCGCTCGCGGCGGCCCACCAGGCGGAATCCGCATTTCAGGTGCAGGCCTTTGGACGCTGCATTGTCCTGCAAGACCGTGGATTGCAGCGTCCAGTAACCGGCCGCTTCGGCCTGCTGGCAGAGGGTGGTAAGCAGATGATACCCCAGCCCCCGGCCCCGGAACCGTTCGCCAATGTAGATGCTGACCTCGGCCACGCCCCGGTAGCACCAGCGGGGGTCGACCCGGTGCAGGGCCGTCCAGCCTGCCAGGACGCCATCGTCCTCCACCACAAGGCGGCATTCTTTGATGTGGGAGGCATCCCACGCGGGATAGGGAGGGCAGTCGGTCTGGAAGGTGGCGTGCTCGGTGGCGATGCCTTCCAGATAGATCTTGGATACTGCCGGCCAATCTTCCGGCGTCATGGGCCGGACTGTGATCTTGTTCATACGTTCCCCTGAACGGAGCCGCAATGCTCCGCGATTCCTCAAAAATTCTTCCGATTCTTTCAGTATAGCAGACTTTCCGGCAAAGTACAATGTTTTTAGCCGGAAACTGCACGCCTGCCCGGCAGTTGGCCGCCGGGCGCGGTGGCTTTGGGCAGGAGGCGTTCTTTTTTGTCCGATATACCTTTTCGAAAACGGCCGGTTGTGCTACAATAGAAGAAAATTCTGGCTGCTTTCGCTCGTGCAGAGCATGATGACAGCCCGGTTGGAGGAGACGTGCGCTCCGGGCCGGGGCAGCGTAAAGGAGAGTGCCGATGAAAAACATCCTGAGACGGCTGGCCGTGCTGGTCTGCCTGATGCTGGCACTGGCCCTGCCCGCCTTTGCCGAAGGGGAAAAGGGCGAAGCCAACATCACCCCGCAGACCACGATGAAGGAACTGCGCGAAAACCCCAGCATCAAGGGTGCGGGCATTTACACCTATGTATATGTCTGGGAGCGGGATTGTGGACTGCTGAAAAGCAGCAAAGACAACGATACGATGCTGGATGTGATCGGAAAAGAATCCATCAACAGCTGTGTGGCTGGGATGAACTTTCTGATCGACACGTATAATACAGGAACACAAATTACGTACAAACTCTATACGCCGGAGGAAATTGCAGAGGACAAGACGCGCGACCATGCGGAACTCTATTATTTCCCGGCAGATAAGCCCAATGCAAAATATGCGGTCGTGCTTTCGGGCAACGCTCTGTTTTACAGCGGAGAGATGCGGGGCGGTGTTTCCACTGCATGGGAACTGCATCAAAAAGGATATGCGGTATTTGCACTTCGGTATCGGATCGGAAGTGAAGCAAAGGACAACGCACCGATTCAGGACCTTGGCCGTGCGATTGAACTGATTACGGCCAACGCAGAAAAATTCGGGGTCCAGACGGAAGATTATGCGCTGCTGGGATATTCTTCCGGTGGTCAGATTGCGGGCGTATTCTGCGGGCAAGAAGTGGGATATCCTCGTTACAATGTGCCTCGGCCCGGCGTACTGCTGTTGGCGTATCCGATCAATAATTTCTATGAAGCAAAACCGATTTACCGTTGGCTGATCGATACGTATTCGGAAGATCTGCGCTACTACGATTATAATATTTCCGGCTGTGTGACACCGGATTTTCCGCCAACATATTTCTGGTATGGGTTGAATGACATTTTGTTGATGGCCTTCAATTATTATGAGCAGGGCCCGGCACTTCAAAAAGCACTGGCGAGAAATGGTGTTCCGTACCACGAAAGTGTGTACAAACGTGCGTTCCACGGTATTGGCATAGCAGAGGGAACGGATGCAGAAGGCTGGCTCAACGATGCCGCCGCCTTCTGGGAAGAGCAGACCGCGCAGGCGCAGCAGCCTGCCGCATAAGGATCAAGAAAGGAAGCGTTGTAGGATGAAGAACTGGAACGAGACGTTCCGCAGCCTGAATGTGGGCCTACCGGACGATGTGGAGCGGCTGAAAGCCGCCGGGTATTATCAGGAGGCCATCGAGCGGATCGACGCCTATCTGGCCGAGGACTGGACGGTGACTCAGAACAGCCCCCGTAGCCAGGGCGCGGAACCGGTGGGAGAGGAGCTGCCCCAGAACCCCACGCCCCACGGTGTGGAGGCCCTGCGGGACGCGATGCTGGCCCAGCGGGAGATGATGCGCCGCATCCCGGCAGAATACTGCTACACCGAGGACGAGGCCGTGGCCCGGATGCAGGGGATGGTGCGGGACTTCACGCGTGAGGAGTTCCGGCTTCTCGTGAAGGAGGGCCGGGTGGACTGGCGGTTCGTGGAAGGGGAGAAGCACTACCTCGACCGCTTTGCCGAAACGCTGCTGGCGACCCATGCTGACCTCGCCGCCCGCCAGATCGACCCGCCTGCCCCCGGCACTTCGGCGCGGGAGTTCCGCAACCGCCAGCATGAGCAGATGGAGCGGGACGGCCAGGCAAGCGCCCGCATCACCCTGAAGACCAGCGTTGGCATGTCGGACGAAGCCTTTGCCGCCGCACTGGCCAGGGCGAAGGCGGAGGGGCGGAACAGTGTGCATGTCCGCGCCTGGCTGCCCATCCCGGCCGCCTGTCTTTCCCAGAGCGAGATCGAGCTGCTGGACTGCACCGAGCCGCCTGCCCGCATCGCGGACGAGAACGCGCCTCAGCGGACGGTCTTCTGGGAGGCCGACCTCACCGAGAACCGCCGCTTCGGGGTGGAGTACCGCTACCGGACCACGGCCGTCTACACAGACCCGATGGACATCCGGCCGGATGCACAGCAGCCGACCTTTGATACCGGCGAGGAAGCGCCGCACATCGTCTTCACGCCCTATCTGCGGGCGCTGGCCCGCCAGCTGACCGACGGCATCACCGACCCGGCGGAAAAGGCAAAACGCATCTACGATTACGTCACCCTGAACGTGCGCTACCACTATCAGCCCGCCTACTTCGTGCAGGAGTGCCTGCCCGACCAGTGCGCCCGGAACCGCCGGGGCGACTGCGGCATCATGGCGCTGACCTTCATCACCCTCTGCCGTCTGGTGGGCATTCCGGCCCAGTGGCAGAGCGGCCTGTCCGTCTCGCTCACAGGTGTGGGCTGCCACGACTGGGCTATGTTCTACATCGCACCCAAGGGCTGGATGTATGCGGACTGCTCGTTCGGCGCGTCGATGGCGCGGCAGGGCGATGAAAAGATGCGCCGCCACTACTTCGGCAGTCTGGACACCGGGCGGATGGTGGCGAACCGCGCCTTCGAGGCCCCCTTCGACCCGCCCATGACCGGCTTCCGCTCCGACCCCTACGACAACCAGTCCGGCGAATGCGAGGTGGACGGCGTGGGCCTGTACGGCGATGCCCTTGACACCCGCAAGGAACTTGTGAATTACGAATTACTGTAAAAAAACACCGGGCCCTGCCTTCTGCGGGACCCGGATTTTGATGATAGGAGAAAACCATCCATGGAATATCTGGCAGGACTTTACACCCTTCTGCTGGTCGCCATCTGCCTGGAACTGGCCGTGGTGCTCTGGCGCACCGGCAAAAAGCAGGGCAGCGCACCGGATCACGACGAGCTCAAGCGCTGGATGCAGCAGCAGCTGGATGCGCAGGCTAAGGAGTTTGCGGCCAGGCAGTCGGCCCTTGCTGAGCAGAATCACACCGCCCTGCGCAGCGTCAGTGAGACGCTGCAGACTGCGGTGCAGAACATGAGCACGACGCTGGCACAGGGGCAGGACAGCCAGCAGCAGCTTCTGGAACGCCGTCTGCGTTCGCTGGAAGCATCCAATACCCAGAAGCTGGAAGAGCTGCGCCGGAGCATGGCCGAGAGCATGACCGCCCTGCAGGCCGAGAACAACCGCAAACTGGATGAGATCCGCCACACCGTCGATGAACAGTTGCAGGATACCCTGCAAAAGCGGGTGAGCGAGAGCTTCAAGGCCGTCAACGAGCAGCTGGAACAGGTGTATAAGGGGCTGGGCGAGATGCAGAACCTTGCCGCCGACGTCGGCGGGCTGAAGCAGGTGCTCTCCGGCGTCAAGACCCGCGGCATCCTCGGCGAGATCCAGCTGGGGGCCATTCTGGAAGAGATCCTTGCCCCGGAACAGTACGAGACCAACGTGGCCACCATCCCCGGCAGCAGCCAGCGGGTGGAATATGCCGTCAAGATGCCAGGCGTGGACGGCAGCACGGTCTGGCTGCCCATCGACTCGAAATTCCCCGGCGACACCTACGCCCATTTGCAGGATGCACAGGCTTCCGGTGATGCGCAGGCGGTGGAGAATGCCCGCCACGCGCTGGAGCTGGTGCTGCGCAGCGAGGCAAAGGACATCCGAGAAAAGTACGTGGAACCGCCCTATACCACGACGTTCGGCATCCTGTTCCTGCCGTTTGAGGGCCTGTATGCCGAGGTGGTCAATGCCGGATTGCTGGAAGTGCTGCAGCGGGACTATCAGGTGAATGTGGCCGGCCCCAGCACCATGGCGGCCCTGCTGAACAGTTTGCAGATGGGCTTCAAGACGCTGGCCATCCAGAAGCGGTCGGGTGAGGTCTGGCAGCTGCTCGGTGCCGTGAAGACCGAGTTCGACAAGTTCGGGCAGGGGCTCTCCAAAATGCAGCAGCGCCTCCGCCAGACCGACGAAGAGCTTGACAACCTCATCGGGGTGCGCAGCCGCGCCATCAGCCGGAAACTGCGCAGCGTCCAGAGCCTCGACGAGGCCGCAGCGGCCACCCTGCTGGAGCTGGACGCTCCGCTCCGTCCGCTTTCCGGCGGGCAGCTCCCCCAGAGCGGGAGCCAGTGGCAGGACGGCGAACTCTGAGCTGGGCGAAAAAGCAGGAGGGGACGGAGAGGGGAAAGCCAGCCAGACGCAAAGACGCAGTGCTGGTTACGGCCCTGCCGTAATCTGCACTGCGTCTTTTTAATCCTCTGTATACGCAAACAATTCTTCCACCGTGGTGTGAAAGACCTTTGCAATGTCCATCGCCAGTTTCAGGGATGGGTTGTACTTGCCTTTTTCAAGGTTGACAATGGTTTCCCGGCGCACCCCGACCAGCTCGGCCAGCTCCGCCTGCTTGAGATCGTCCCGCTCCCGGTATTCTTTCAGTTTTGTGACCAGCGCCATGCTCAGAGCCCTTTCTCGTCCATCAGCCAGAATGCAACCGTGCGCACGACTTCGATCAGGATCAGTGTTCCCATCAGGCAGTAGCCGATGACCTCGGTGGTAAGCACAAGCCGACCGATGGCACAGGCAAAGCCAATCCCAATCAGGGCGGCCATGCAGACCTTCAGACAGATGCTGTCGCATCGGTGGAGATTGGCCTCGGCCATTTCGTCGGCAGCTTCCTGCCTATATTTCCGCACCCGGATAGCGCGGAATACAAAATACCAGAACGTGAAGCCACCCACAACGGTCTGGATAGTGGGATAAAAATCCTTCCAGTCGTTCCGTGCCCACATCCAGTAGTAGAGCGCGACCAGAACGGCAAAGATGATCTTGTCGGCGACCAGCTCTTTCAACGTGACTTTTTTCATAGGAAAGTTCCTTTCTTGTGAATGAAGATATACCATACAATGAAATGAGGTGAGAAATTTCGCACACCTTGTGTGATGAATATATCACATGGCACGGAGCGTGTCAATAGAGAATGTGCGAAAAATATAACTTTTCCAGAACGCATGATGAACAGTCCAGCCTTCATGTGGACGAAGAACCCGGCGACCGTGCCTCCGACTGCGGCGGCATCATGGAGCCGGTGGCGGTCTGGGTGCGCAAGGGCGGCGAGTGGGCGATCATCCACCGCTGCAAACGCTGCGGAAAACTCAGCTCCAACCGGGTGGCGGCAGACGACAACCCCATGAAGCTCATGAGCATTGCCATGAAGCCCCTGTGCTCTCCGCCGTTCCCGCTGGACTATCTTGAAGAAATGACCGCCCTGATGGGCGGCGATGGACGGATGCGGTAAGCCGCAGGAGGAACTGCAAGATGGACTATATCAGAGTTACCAAGGAAAACATCGACAAGGAACACATCTGTTGTGCTATGTCCGGCCAACAGAGCCTTGCCAAGAAGGAATGGCTTAAGCAGCGATTTGAGGAGGGGCTTGTTTTCTACCGCAGCGCAGAGCGCGGCAAGTGCTTTATCGAGTACATCCCGGCAGAAAACGCATGGGTGCCCATTGATGCGGCAGGCTGGCTTTATATCAACTGCCTGTGGGTCTCCGGTTCCCTGAAAGGGCACGGCTATTCCAGCGAACTGCTGGAAGAATGCCTTCGGGATGCCAAGGCACAGGGCAAAAACGGCGTTTGCATTCTGTGTGCCGAGGGGCGCAAACGGGAGTTTCTTGCTGACCCAAAGTTTTTGACCCATAAGGGCTTCAAGGCTTCGGACATCTCCGATTGCGGAATCAATCTCATGTACCTGCCCCTTGCAGAGAGTGCCCAGCCGCCAAAATTCAAAGACTGTGCCAAGCATCCCAAGGTGGAGGAAAATGGCTTTGTCCTCTACTATACCGACCAGTGCCCCTACACCTATTATTGGGTGCCAAAGGTACAGGAGGCTGCAAAGGAACATGGAATTCCGTTCAAAGCCATCCACATCACCGAGAAAGAGACGGCACAGAATGTGCCTGCACCGGTCACAACATACGCATTGTTCCGGGATGGGAAGTTTGTGACCCAGAGCATCCAGTCGGACAAGAAATTCTTGAAATTGGCGGCAGAATAGCAGAATAATTGAATCAAACCAGACGCCAGACGCAGTGCAGCCCATAGAATTGGGGTGCGCTGCGTTTTTATTCGTTGGGGCTATTTTGCAATAGCCCCTTCATTTTTGCTTGTTTCCGGTGAAAGCTGTGGCGCGGGAACGTTCCATTCAGCGGGCCTTCTTGGGGTCGCTTTCGTCCGGGGTGCTGCCGCTGCCGGAGTTCAGGATCGCCACGAACTGCTGCAGCTGCTTGAGGGAGCTGACCCCCAGCTTTTCGTAGATGTTCTTGTTATGGAAACGCAGGGTGCTGTCCTTGATGTCCAGCTGCTCCACGATCTCCCTGGAGCGCAGCCCGGCGGCATAGCCGTCAAAAATGCGGCGTTCGGTCTTGGTCAGGGTGGGAATGCCCGCCACAAAGGTCTGGAAGGCATCAGGCACCGACTCGTTGCGGCACACGTCCGCCAGCCGGGACAGCTCAGTCTGCATCTGCTGGCGCTCCATCTGCAGCTCGTCCATCCGCCGCCGGGACTCCCGCCGGTCTTCCTCAAGCTGCCGGAACGCAGGCGAAAGGATGTGCCGGTGGAAGTAGATGCAGCAGAATACCACAAAAAAGGTGATGAACAGGCCGATCAGCAGCATTTGCAGATCGCCGGACAAGACCAGACGCTGGTAGTCTGCCATGGGGATGCAGACAGCCAGCCGGTAGGACTGTTTCTCGTTCAGGCGGCAGATCTCCGTGATGCCCGCATAGGCGCCGTCGGCACCGATCAACTGGGTCAGCCCACCGCCCATGCTGCGCAGCACCAGCGTATCCCGGAGGGCATGGTAGTAGCCATCGGTGGTGCCGCTGCTGAGAGCGGCTCAGACGATCAAAGCCTGTGGGCTGGGCAAAGCTCTGCTTGAAGTAGCTCTCACTGATCTCAAAGCCGCACAGCCCGTACATTGTGCCGTCCTGTCCCCGCAGGGGCAACACGAACAGCTGCACCTCCTCTGAGGTGCCGGGAATGCTGAACCGCTCGGTCAGCGTATAAGACTGGTACAGCGGGGCGCTGCCGGGGGTCATCCAGCGGTCGTAGTCCGGGAACTGGTCGGTCTGGAACTCCATACGCCATTTGCGGTGGGGCATCACGCTGTGGGTCTTGCCCACCTCCGCACTGCCCCGGTAGAGCAGCAGGGGCACAGTGGGGGTGTCGGCCCCGCTTTTCTGCACATACAGCCCGGCGCGGGAATGCCCGGCACCCTCCATGCGGGTGTTGACGGTGGAATCCAGCAGAACAAAGGCTCCGGAACAGCTGCTCTGGCGCAGCGTGCGGCAGAGCGGCTCGATCATTTCCTCTTCCAGCGCGTTCAGCGCTTCGGGGGAATCGTTCAGCTGGTCAAAGGTCATCTCCCGGCTGGCAAGCTGCCTGTCTACAAGGCTGCCCATATCTTCGGAAAGGTTCACGCCCATGATCGCCAGCTGGTCAAAATAGCGTTCCATATCGTTCTGGAACACCGAAAACTGGCTCTCCATCGACATTGATTTTACCGTGCTGCTGACCCACATCGGCTTTGAGGAGGACCGCCATCTGGCCCATCAGCTGGACCCGGCGTGGGGAGTGGACCTGATCATCGGTGGACACAGCCACACTCTGATGGAGCACGCCATTGAGGAAAACGGCGTCATCATTGCGCAGGCAGGCACCGGTACGGATCAGATCGGCCGTTTTGATATCATCGTGGACACGGACAACAACTGCATTGATTCCTACACATGGCACACCGTGCCCATCTGCGCCGAGACCTGCCCCCGCAACCACGCCATGGAAGAGGTGCTGCATCACTTCATCAGCCGCGTGGACGAGAAATACAGCCATATCGCAGGGCGTTTCCGCCGGGAACTCACCCATCCGGAGCGCACGCAGGAGACAGAACTTGGCAACCTGTTTGCCGATATCTTTACCCGCAGCCTTGGCATTGACGTCATGCTCATCGGTTCCGGCAGCATCCGGGCGCAAAAGCTTGGCCCTATCGTCACCTACGGCGACCTCATCGAGGGCTTCCCCTACGATGACGGCGTGTTCATGTTCAAGGTGACAGGCCAGCAGCTGCGCCAGATGCTCCACTACATGCTGCGGGAGGAGGCCTACACCGGCCACACCGAATTCTATCAGCTGCCCTCCACGTTGCGCCTGCGCTACGACCGACGCAAGGGCGATTTTGATTACTTTACCTACTGCGGCAAGGAGGTGGGCAAGGAGATCGGCGATGACGCCCTGTTCACCGTGGGCTTGCAGAACTACCACTTCAAAAACATCGAAAGCTTTTTCAACATCTCCTACGACACCCTTTGCAAGCTCCAGAAGCCCCGCAGCGTGGCAACCTCCTGTCAGGATATCCTGATGGAGTATTTCCGGGAGCACGAGATGCTGGACGCCGCCGTGGACGGCCGGATGACCATTCTGCCCTCTACCGCGCAGACCGCTGACCCCCGCAGGGTCAAAAACATGGTTTCACCCCGCAAAATCTGCGGGGAACACTTTGCAAACAGAAAGGAGCACCCCATGAAACAACGATTCTCAAAACGAACACGCCTTGTCAGTGCCCTTTTGACGCTGGCTACCTGATGCCCGATGAGACCGCCCTGCGGGAACTGTCAGAGGGCGTTATCGAGAAGCTGAAGCTACTGACCGATGCAGAATTTGCCGAACTGGAATTTCCACTGGACTGATCTTTGCCGCCTGCGGGCGGCGTACATAAAGTATTTTGTTCTTCCAAAAGATATGCT
>OGFI01001142.1_pt1 | contig 14541 bp, 3 predicted proteins | sample 1570901 | NCBI WGS metagenome assembly OGFI01 (sample SAMEA2582018, study PRJEB24529) | metagenome | biome: Human gut stool | place: China | collected 2011 | reverse complement strand
ATTCAAACATCTGCTGGCTAAATTGGTGCTGAATTTGAAATCTACTTCCGGAAGTTCCCTGAAAGGTATCAAGGCCTCCATCAGCGGACTGCAAGTAAAAGGAACAGCTAATCTTTCTAACGGTAACATTACTTCTTCCGGTGAAGCTACAACCTTTTCCTTATTTATAAATGAGGAAGCCACACAAGCAGAAGCCATTCTGTTGCCTCAAGCCTTGAGCGGAAACCTGAAAATCAAACTAGAACTGAACGGACAGAGCAAAGAAATTGATACACAAATTTCAAGCAGCATCGAGCAAGGTAATAAATATATATATAATGTAAATGTGAATTATCAGGGGGGAGAGATTACAACCGATCCTCAGGCTAAATATACACGATGGACAGAAACTCCATTGATTACAGAATCGCAGATGAAACAATCCAATCTTAAATATATTATTCATTATACAGATCAAACATATAAAGACAATAGGCTAAAAAATATTCCTATCCGCAATTACAGCATGCTGTATGACACGGACTTAAAGATAGCATACTGGGTAGCCTACCCTCTGTGTAACTGGTACATAAATGGAAGTGGAGAACGTACTGATAAATGGGGTTACGACCCCCAAGTAGCTAAATCGCTACAAGCCAACCTATCAAGTTCATATCCTGCCAAAAATTATGACCGAGGACATCAACTTCCAAGCGGTGACCGCTTACAATCAAACGCCATAAACGAACAAACGTTTTACTACACTAACATGACTCCTCAAATAGGTAAAAAACTAAATCAGGCTATTTGGGCAGATTTGGAAGAGGCAGTCAGAGGATGGAGCAGTGCGACAGATACACTATATGTCGTAACAGGAGCCATGCCTACTACCACTACAGACCAAACTATCCAATATACTACAGACATTGATAGTAAAAAAATAGCAATTCCCAAATATTATTTCAAGGCTTTGGCACGAAAAGTAAACGGACAATTCCAAACCATAGCTTATAAACTTGACAATAGAGATTATGATGATAGAAACTATAATCAGGGAATTATGTCCGTTAAAGAGCTGGAAGAAATGACCGGATTTACTTTCTTCCCTGACAGACCGGAAATTACAGAAAGCATTAAAAGCCAGAAGACAGCCTGGTAATAGAATAATCACATTCTCAAAAATAAATTAGTATGAAAATCTCGAATCTACTGTACATGGGGGCATTATCAACCCTAGCTCTAATGAGTTGTACAAACAATGACGACAACAGCGAATGGTACGGAAGTGAAGGCATCGTATTTACCACAGCTATTCAGTCAAGAGTTTCAGGTAACACTTGGAATGCAAACGACGAGGTAGGTATTTACATGATGAACGCAGGTAGTGGAATTGAGGCTGCAACCGCACAAAACAAAAAGTACATTGCACAGACCAACGGCACATTGACGGCTGCTCCTGGTAATGGCATTTATCTCCCTGAAAGCGGAAATGTAGACTTCATTGCATATTATCCTTATACCACAAGTGTAAGCGGCAATAAACTTGCGGTAAATGTATCCGACCAGAGCAATCCGGCTGCTATCGACTTGATTTATTCTAACGGTACTAAAGGAGTAGCAGCAACTACTGCCACCACTATTAGTCTGGGATTTACACACCAACTGACTAAAGTCACCCTGAATGTAACCAAAGATGAAACGATTGAAACTCTTAACGGATTGGGTGTAAACATTAAGGGTATCAGCACAGAAGGTGAATTTAACTTGGCTGACGGAACACTGACTGCTACAGCAGGAACCAACAATAAAGATGTAGCGATGTACATAGATGCACAAGGTACAACAGCTACGGCTACAGCCATCATTCTCCCAACAGCTGCAAGCACCGACCAGACGTCACTCAACCTGACTTTTAACCTCAACGGTCAATCATTCACCCATACAATTAGTGACGCAAGTATTTTTGAAAAAGGAACAAATGTAAGCTTTAACGCAAAACTATCCATCAACAATGGAAAACCGGTTGTTACAGTAGGAAATGCAACAATCAGCAATTGGACTAAAAAACCAGGTGGAGATATTAATGTTGATTTCGATGGTGGAACTCAACCAGGTGGAGAAACTGTGGTCTTTGAAGAATCATTCGCTACCAGCCAGGGCAACTTCGAAATAGACAACAAGCAACTCCCTGAAGGTGGAACATTCGTTTGGAAACACGATGCTGGGACTCCTGAAGGAGGAAGTCCATATTATTATATGAAAGCCAGCGCATTTATCAATAAAGCCGCAAAAGCATCAGAAAGCTGGCTGATATCTCCTGAAGTAGACTTATCTACAGCTACAAATGCAACTTTAACCTTCATGCATATCATTAACCATGCAGGTGACATGCAAACTCAACAAACTTTGTGGGTAACCGAAACATCTACTGAAAACTGGCAACAAGTAACAATTCCAAACTATCCAGCTGGAAATAACTGGAACGAAGTTTCTTCAGGAAATATTGACTTATCCGCTTATGCCGGTAAAAAAATCAAGTTTGCATTCAAATATGTAAGTACCACAGCAGCTGCTGCAACATGGGAAGTATATGATGTGAAAGTCGTTGCCAATGGAGAAGGAGGAGGCACTGTTGATCCAGAGCCGGAACCAGGCACAGCTGAAACCATATTCTTAGAAACATGTGGTCAAACTAATGTTGGCAGTACTAAATATAAAATTAATGACTATACAGGATGGGATAACAATGAAACACTTACTTTCAGAGACGAATTCGCTGGAGAATTCCAAAATGCAGATGTCAGAGCTACTTCAACTTTAGATAATAATGTTTGGTTACCAGCTTATACCCAATCAATAGAAAAACCAGCAGGCCTCAAGATTTCTGGATTCAATGTTTCTAACTACACAAGTTTATCATTAGAATATGACATTGCGGCTAATGTAACTCCAGCAAATCAAAATATAATCAAAGTAAGAACAGATAAAGGAAATCTAACAATTGAAAGTAAAGAATTTGCAGCTAACAATAAATATCAAACTGTAACTGTAAGTTTACCTGATGATATTACCTATATTGAGTTTGTTTCTGATGCAGATAATACAGTTGGATTTAGATTAGATAATATCAAACTAACAGGTATATCTAAGTAATACAATTTTACTCCTAATCCCACAAGAGAACATGAAAAAGCTCTATAAAACTTTTTCATGTTCTCTTTCACCCCCTATAAAATAACACTAAACTAACAATTATTTTTTATGAAACACAAATTACTGTTCTTCATGGCATTCTTCCTTCCTTGCCTTGTCTTTGCACAAGGAAATGTAAGCGTGAAAGGAAGTGTGATCGGAGCAGTAAGCAATGACCCTATTCCAGGTGTAATTGTGACGGTGACAGAACTGAACCGCCAAGTCACAACCGACGCGGACGGAAACTTCACCATCCGAAATATTCAGCCGGGAACTTACGTCATTCAGCTTAACTCCGTACTGATTACGCCCAAGAGTGTCTCCATTGAAGTAGAAAACTTAGGCGTAACTGAACTAAAACCTATCCGAGTAACTGAACTTAACGCAAACGAAGACGTGTCCATGATTGGCATCATTGATGCCGGCATGGTGGATGACGACGTGGAGACCTCCGGGCAGGATGTCAGCTCTACCGTGATTCTGTCAAATGATATTTTCCTGAATAAAGCTGCCTATCAACTTTCACCCGCACGCTTCTCTCCACGTGGATACAACAGCATACAGGAGGTTAAATACATCAATGGCGTGGAATTCAACGACCAGAACAGAGGTGTATTCAACTATGCAGCAGTAGGCGCACTGAACGACATGACACGTAACGGTGATGTCACCAACTTCACAGCTCCTTCGTCCTTTACTTTTGGTGAGTTGGGAGGTACGGAAAACATCAATATGCGTGCCAGCAGCTATACTCCTGGAGGAAAGTTAACCTTAAGCTATACCAACCGAAATTATTATCTCCGTGGCATGTTTACCTACTCTACCGGACTGAAGGACAACGGATGGGCATTCACCACCTCTATTGGTGGACGCTATTCGAATGAAGGTAACATCGACGGAACTTTCTACAAGAACGTTTCTTTCGCCTTCTCTGCTGAAAAGCAATGGAAAGGAGGAGAACATAGCCTGTCAATGGTAGCTTTCGTATCACCGGTACAGCGTGGACAGCAAGGTAGTTCTTACCGCGAAGTGTATGAACTGACAGGGAACTACCTTTACAACCCGAACTGGGGATACCAGAACGGAGAGAAAAGAAATGCAAAGGTGGTTACGGCATTCGACCCGACTGCCATCATTTCGCACATCTGGAAAATCAACGATAATATGACGCTGACTACAGGTGTAGGAGCACATTATGCCCGCTACGGTAATACGGCCCTGAACTGGTACAATGCTCCTGACCCTCGCCCGGATTACTACCGCTACCTGCCTTCGTATTTTGAAGATGAAATGGTACAACTAAGATACAAAGAATTGTGGCGTACTAACCAGACCAGCTTTACACAAATCAACTGGGATGACCTCTACCTGGCTAATGCCAACAACATTCGTAATGGTAACGGAGCAGCTGTTTACATGCTGGAAGAACGTCGCAGTGACCTGTTGGAAACTTCATTCAACTCTACTCTGAACGCACGCATGAGCCGTCATTTCGACATCACAGCCGGAGTCGGTGCACGCTACACTCAGTCACGCCAGTTCAAAACCGTAGCCGACCTGCTGGGAGCAGAATATGTGCTGGATATTGATAAGTTTGCAGAACAAGACTTCTCTGGTGATCCGGACAAAATTCAGAACGACTTGAACCGCCCGCAGAGAAAAGTATACGAAGAAGGAATTTTCGGTTACAACTATAACCTGAACATTTACTCACTGAATGCCTGGGTAGTGAATCAGTATCATTCACGTTATTGGGATTACTATTACGGAATGAAGCTGACTTATACCAGCTTCCAGCGTGATGGTAAAATGCGTAACGGACGTTATCCGGACAGTTCTTTCGGTAAAGGTGCGCGCCATCAGTTCACAGACTTAATGGTAAAAGGAGGACTGACCTACAAGTTCAACGGACGTCACATGATTAACGCCAACATCAGTTATGGAAGTGAAGCTCCGCTGCCCAACGAAGCATACGTATCACCGCGTATCACAGACCGCACCATTGATGACATGAAGAGTGGACGGGTTCTCTCTGCCGACATCAATTACATCTTCTCTACTCCTCACCTGGCCGGACGTATCGGAGTGTTCCAGACTAATTTCTATGACCAGATGGAACGTAGCAGCTACTATGACGGCATTGAAGGAACATTCATCAACCACGTGTTGTATGGAGTAAACCGCATTCACAGAGGTATTGAGCTGGGAGCTACCTACAAACTGGATGACCATTGGAGCTTCGACCTGGCTGGAACCGTAGGTGAATATTATTACAGCAATAACCCTGACGGTATCAAGAACTCCGAAAACGGAAAGATAGTGGAAAGAGAACAAGTATACATGAAGGATGTTTACGTAGGTGGAGTTCCACAGATTGCCGGTACATTCGGAATCCGTTACTTCATCAAATACTGGTTCCTGGGAGCCAACCTGAACGGATTTGCACGCAACTACATCGAAGCTGCTCCCCTCCGCCGTCTGGCTTCAAGCTACACAGAAGTAACTCCGTATAACCAGTATTACGATGCCTTCAAGCAGTTGACCACACAAGAACGTTTCCCGGCAGCCTATACATTAGACTTGTCTATCGGAAAAATTTTCTACTTGCCTGGAAGACAATCTATCAACTTCAATCTTTCTCTGAACAATGTATTGAACAAGAAAGATATTTGTACCGGAGGATACGAACAGGGACGATTTGACCTTGACCATCCGGAACGCTTTGGAGGAAAATACTACTACATGCAGGGCATCAACTGCTTCCTGAATGTGAGCTACCGTTTTTAATCATTAACCTACATAAAACTCAGAATATATGAAACTTTTAAGAAATATCAGTCTGCCACTCATTGCCTCACTCGCTCTCTTTGCATGTGAACGAGACTATGATGCTCCTCTCTTGACAGAACCTGAATACACAGGTCCGGCAGCCAATATCACGATTTCAGAATTGCGCACAGAAAATGCGGCAGCAGCTGACAAGGCTCCTATCATCATTACGCAAGACCAAGTGCTTAAAGCCGTTATCACGGGTAATGATGAATCAGGAAACATCTTCAAAAAAATCTACTTGCAGGATGAAACGGGTGCCATTGAAATGGAAGTAGACCAAAGCAGTGTGTACAACTATTATCCGGTAGGTCAGACTGTATATGTAGACCTGAACGGATTGAGTATTTCTGTATACGGTGACGAACAACAGCTAGGACATCCAGAAGGATATTTATTCCGCACACCGTGGGAAGATTTCGAAAAACATGTCAGCAAAGACGGATGGGCTAATCCAGAAAATGCCAAGCCTGTTGTAATTGATGACATCAGTACCATCAACGCTGCTCCCGATAACTATAAATTCAAATTAGTGCAATTTACCGGAGTTACTTTCCAGAACGGTGGTAAGGGTATCTTTGCTCCAGAAGATGGTTATGGTGAAGAAAACATTACCGACAGTCATGGAAATACTATCATGATTCGTACCAGCAATTATGCCAGCTTTGCAGGTAATAAACTTCCAGAAGGAAAAGGTAATGTAACAGGTATCTTAGGAAGATTCAGAGGTACTTGGCAGCTTACTTTACGTACTGCTAATGACGTAAGCGACTTTACCGGAAGCAATGAAGAAGGTGGAAATGAAGGTGGAGAAACCCCGAGTGGTGAAACTGTTTTATTCCAAGAATCTTTTGGAACTCCTGAAAAGAGTGGAAATTACTGGCCTAAAATCGCCGAATACACAGGTTTTGATAATCCTGGATTCTTCGAAGATGAATCAGGAAAGGCTGATGTACGCATAGGCTCCGCTTATCCTGCTAACGTGTGGTTCCCAAAAGGATCTGACATTAATCTGAAAGTAAAAGGCATAAACGGGCAAGGTGCTACTAAAGCCACATTAAAATATCAGGCAGGATGCAATGTTTATAAATCAGGAGAAACACAAGACCTAAATACACTGAAAATTAAATGCAACGGTACAGAACTCCCCTTATCGAGTAAAGTGGTCAGTGGAGAAAATCAAGAAGGTAACAAACCTTTTGAGTTTGAAATTAAAGACATAAATATTTCAAATAATACAACTTTAGAATTTTATACAACCGCAGCAGATAACACGTATGGGTTGTATAAAATTCTAAAGTTGTATTATTTGAAATATTTATGTCTTTAATTTCAAACTCAAAAGGTTTGTTACCTTCTTGATTTTCTCCACTGACCACTTTACTCGATAAGGGGAGTTCTGTACCGTTGCATTTAATTTTCAGTGTATTTAGGTCTTGTGTTTCTCCTGATTTATAAACATTGCATCCTGCCTGATATTTTAATGTGGCTTTAGTAGCACCTTGCCCGTTTATGCCTTTTACTTTCAGATTAATGTCAGATCCTTTTGGGAACCACACGTTAGCAGGATAAGCGGAGCCTATGCGTACATCAGCCTTTCCTGATTCATCTTCGAAGAATCCAGGATTATCAAAACCTGTGTATTCGGCGATTTTAGGCCAGTAATTTCCACTCTTTTCAGGAGTTCCAAAAGATTCTTGGAATAAAACAGTTTCACCACTCGGGGTTTCTCCACCTTCATTTCCACCTTCTTCATTGCTTCCGGTAAAGTCGCTTACGTCATTAGCAGTACGTAAAGTAAGCTGCCAAGTACCTCTGAATCTTCCTAAGATACCTGTTACATTACCTTTTCCTTCTGGAAGTTTATTACCTGCAAAGCTGGCATAATTGCTGGTACGAATCATGATAGTATTTCCATGACTGTCGGTAATGTTTTCTTCACCATAACCATCTTCTGGAGCAAAGATACCCTTACCACCGTTCTGGAAAGTAACTCCGGTAAATTGCACTAATTTGAATTTATAGTTATCGGGAGCAGCGTTGATGGTACTGATGTCATCAATTACAACAGGCTTGGCATTTTCTGGATTAGCCCATCCGTCTTTGCTGACATGTTTTTCGAAATCTTCCCACGGTGTGCGGAATAAATATCCTTCTGGATGTCCTAGCTGTTGTTCGTCACCGTATACAGAAATACTCAATCCGTTCAGGTCTACATATACAGTCTGACCTACCGGATAATAGTTGTACACACTGCTTTGGTCTACTTCCATTTCAATGGCACCCGTTTCATCCTGCAAGTAGATTTTTTTGAAGATGTTTCCTGATTCATCATTACCCGTGATAACGGCTTTAAGCACTTGGTCTTGCGTAATGATGATAGGAGCCTTGTCAGCTGCTGCCGCATTTTCTGTGCGCAATTCTGAAATCGTGATATTGGCTGCCGGACCTGTGTATTCAGGTTCTGTCAAGAGAGGAGCATCATAGTCTCGTTCACATGCAAAGAGAGCGAGTGAGGCAATGAGTGGCAGACTGATATTTCTTAAAAGTTTCATATATTCTGAGTTTTATGTAGGTTAATGATTAAAAACGGTAGCTCACATTCAGGAAGCAGTTGATGCCCTGCATGTAGTAGTATTTTCCTCCAAAGCGTTCCGGATGGTCAAGGTCAAATCGTCCCTGTTCGTATCCTCCGGTACAAATATCTTTCTTGTTCAATACATTGTTCAGAGAAAGATTGAAGTTGATAGATTGTCTTCCAGGCAAGTAGAAAATTTTTCCGATAGACAAGTCTAATGTATAGGCTGCCGGGAAACGTTCTTGTGTGGTCAACTGCTTGAAGGCATCGTAATACTGGTTATACGGAGTTACTTCTGTGTAGCTTGAAGCCAGACGGCGGAGGGGAGCAGCTTCGATGTAGTTGCGTGCAAATCCGTTCAGGTTGGCTCCCAGGAACCAGTATTTGATGAAGTAACGGATTCCGAATGTACCGGCAATCTGTGGAACTCCACCTACGTAAACATCCTTCATGTATACTTGTTCTCTTTCCACTATCTTTCCGTTTTCGGAGTTCTTGATACCGTCAGGGTTATTGCTGTAATAATATTCACCTACGGTTCCAGCCAGGTCGAAGCTCCAATGGTCATCCAGTTTGTAGGTAGCTCCCAGCTCAATACCTCTGTGAATGCGGTTTACTCCATACAACACGTGGTTGATGAATGTTCCTTCAATGCCGTCATAGTAGCTGCTACGTTCCATCTGGTCATAGAAATTAGTCTGGAACACTCCGATACGTCCGGCCAGGTGAGGAGTAGAGAAGATGTAATTGATGTCGGCAGAGAGAACCCGTCCACTCTTCATGTCATCAATGGTGCGGTCTGTGATACGCGGTGATACGTATGCTTCGTTGGGCAGCGGAGCTTCACTTCCATAACTGATGTTGGCGTTAATCATGTGACGTCCGTTGAACTTGTAGGTCAGTCCTCCTTTTACCATTAAGTCTGTGAACTGATGGCGCGCACCTTTACCGAAAGAACTGTCCGGATAACGTCCGTTACGCATTTTACCATCACGCTGGAAGCTGGTATAAGTCAGCTTCATTCCGTAATAGTAATCCCAATAACGTGAATGATACTGATTCACTACCCAGGCATTCAGTGAGTAAATGTTCAGGTTATAGTTGTAACCGAAAATTCCTTCTTCGTATACTTTTCTCTGCGGGCGGTTCAAGTCGTTCTGAATTTTGTCCGGATCACCAGAGAAGTCTTGTTCTGCAAACTTATCAATATCCAGCACATATTCTGCTCCCAGCAGGTCGGCTACGGTTTTGAACTGGCGTGACTGAGTGTAGCGTGCACCGACTCCGGCTGTGATGTCGAAATGACGGCTCATGCGTGCGTTCAGAGTAGAGTTGAATGAAGTTTCCAACAGGTCACTGCGACGTTCTTCCAGCATGTAAACAGCTGCTCCGTTACCATTACGAATGTTGTTGGCATTAGCCAGGTAGAGGTCATCCCAGTTGATTTGTGTAAAGCTGGTCTGGTTAGTACGCCACAATTCTTTGTATCTTAGTTGTACCATTTCATCTTCAAAATACGAAGGCAGGTAGCGGTAGTAATCCGGGCGAGGGTCAGGAGCATTGTACCAGTTCAGGGCCGTATTACCGTAGCGGGCATAATGTGCTCCTACACCTGTAGTCAGCGTCATATTATCGTTGATTTTCCAGATGTGCGAAATGATGGCAGTCGGGTCGAATGCCGTAACCACCTTTGCATTTCTTTTCTCTCCGTTCTGGTATCCCCAGTTCGGGTTGTAAAGGTAGTTCCCTGTCAGTTCATACACTTCGCGGTAAGAACTACCTTGCTGTCCACGCTGTACCGGTGATACGAAAGCTACCATTGACAGGCTATGTTCTCCTCCTTTCCATTGCTTTTCAGCAGAGAAGGCGAAAGAAACGTTCTTGTAGAAAGTTCCGTCGATGTTACCTTCATTCGAATAGCGTCCACCAATAGAGGTGGTGAATGCCCATCCGTTGTCCTTCAGTCCGGTAGAGTAGGTAAACATGCCACGGAGATAATAATTTCGGTTGGTATAGCTTAAGGTTAACTTTCCTCCAGGAGTATAGCTGCTGGCACGCATATTGATGTTTTCCGTACCTCCCAACTCACCAAAAGTAAAGGACGAAGGAGCTGTGAAGTTGGTGACATCACCGTTACGTGTCATGTCGTTCAGTGCGCCTACTGCTGCATAGTTGAATACACCTCTGTTCTGGTCGTTGAATTCCACGCCATTGATGTATTTAACCTCCTGTATGCTGTTGTATCCACGTGGAGAGAAGCGTGCGGGTGAAAGTTGATAGGCAGCTTTATTCAGGAAAATATCATTTGACAGAATCACGGTAGAGCTGACATCCTGCCCGGAGGTCTCCACGTCGTCATCCACCATGCCGGCATCAATGATGCCAATCATGGACACGTCTTCGTTTGCGTTAAGTTCAGTTACTCGGATAGGTTTTAGTTCAGTTACGCCTAAGTTTTCTACTTCAATGGAGACACTCTTGGGCGTAATCAGTACGGAGTTAAGCTGAATGACGTAAGTTCCCGGCTGAATATTTCGGATGGTGAAGTTTCCGTCCGCGTCGGTTGTGACTTGGCGGTTCAGTTCTGTCACCGTCACAATTACACCTGGAATAGGGTCATTGCTTACTGCTCCGATCACACTTCCTTTCACGCTTACATTTCCTTGTGCAAAGACAAGGCAAGGAAGGAAGAATGCCATGAAGAACAGTAATTTGTGTTTCATAAAAAATAATTGTTAGTTTAGTGTTATTTTATAGGGGGTGAAAGAGAACATGAAAAAGTTTTATAGAGCTTTTTCATGTTCTCTTGTGGGATTAGGAGTAAAATTGTATTACTTAGATATACCTGTTAGTTTGATATTATCTAATCTAAATCCAACTGTATTATCTGCATCAGAAACAAACTCAATATAGGTAATATCATCAGGTAAACTTACAGTTACAGTTTGATATTTATTGTTAGCTGCAAATTCTTTACTTTCAATTGTTAGATTTCCTTTATCTGTTCTTACTTTGATTATATTTTGATTTGCTGGAGTTACATTAGCCGCAATGTCATATTCTAATGATAAACTTGTGTAGTTAGAAACATTGAATCCAGAAATCTTGAGGCCTGCTGGTTTTTCTATTGATTGGGTATAAGCTGGTAACCAAACATTATTATCTAAAGTTGAAGTAGCTCTGACATCTGCATTTTGGAATTCTCCAGCGAATTCGTCTCTGAAAGTAAGTGTTTCATTGTTATCCCATCCTGTATAGTCATTAATTTTATATTTAGTACTGCCAACATTAGTTTGACCACATGTTTCTAAGAATATGGTTTCAGCTGTGCCTGGTTCCGGCTCTGGATCAACAGTGCCTCCTCCTTCTCCATTGGCAACGACTTTCACATCATATACTTCCCATGTTGCAGCAGCTGCTGTGGTACTTACATATTTGAATGCAAACTTGATTTTTTTACCGGCATAAGCGGATAAGTCAATATTTCCTGAAGAAACTTCGTTCCAGTTATTTCCAGCTGGATAGTTTGGAATTGTTACTTGTTGCCAGTTTTCAGTAGATGTTTCGGTTACCCACAAAGTTTGTTGAGTTTGCATGTCACCTGCATGGTTAATGATATGCATGAAGGTTAAAGTTGCATTTGTAGCTGTAGATAAGTCTACTTCAGGAGATATCAGCCAGCTTTCTGATGCTTTTGCGGCTTTATTGATAAATGCGCTGGCTTTCATATAATAATATGGACTTCCTCCTTCAGGAGTCCCAGCATCGTGTTTCCAAACGAATGTTCCACCTTCAGGGAGTTGCTTGTTGTCTATTTCGAAGTTGCCCTGGCTGGTAGCGAATGATTCTTCAAAGACCACAGTTTCTCCACCTGGTTGAGTTCCACCATCGAAATCAACATTAATATCTCCACCTGGTTTTTTAGTCCAATTGCTGATTGTTGCATTTCCTACTGTAACAACCGGTTTTCCATTGTTGATGGATAGTTTTGCGTTAAAGCTTACATTTGTTCCTTTTTCAAAAATACTTGCGTCACTAATTGTATGGGTGAATGATTGACCGTTGAGGTTAAAAGTCAGGTTGAGTGACGTCTGGTCGGTGCTTGCAGCTGTTGGGAGAATGATGGCTGTAGCCGTAGCTGTTGTACCTTGTGCATCTATGTACATCGCTACATCTTTATTGTTGGTTCCTGCTGTAGCAGTCAGTGTTCCGTCAGCCAAGTTAAATTCACCTTCTGTGCTGATACCCTTAATGTTTACACCCAATCCGTTAAGAGTTTCAATCGTTTCATCTTTGGTTACATTCAGGGTGACTTTAGTCAGTTGGTGTGTAAATCCCAGACTAATAGTGGTGGCAGTAGTTGCTGCTACTCCTTTAGTACCGTTAGAATAAATCAAGTCGATAGCAGCCGGATTGCTCTGGTCGGATACATTTACCGCAAGTTTATTGCCGCTTACACTTGTGGTATAAGGATAATATGCAATGAAGTCTACATTTCCGCTTTCAGGGAGATAAATGCCATTACCAGGAGCAGCCGTCAATGTGCCGTTGGTCTGTGCAATGTACTTTTTGTTTTGTGCGGTTGCAGCCTCAATTCCACTACCTGCGTTCATCATGTAAATACCTACCTCGTCGTTTGCATTCCAAGTGTTACCTGAAACTCTTGACTGAATAGCTGTGGTAAATACGATGCCTTCACTTCCGTACCATTCGCTGTTGTCGTCATTGTTTGTACAACTCATTAGAGCTAGGGTTGATAATGCCCCCATGTACAGTAGATTCGAGATTTTCATACTAATTTATTTTTGAGAATGTGATTATTCTATTACCAGGCTGTCTTCTGGCTTTTAATGCTTTCTGTAATTTCCGGTCTGTCAGGGAAGAAAGTAAATCCGGTCATTTCTTCCAGCTCTTTAACGGACATAATTCCCTGATTATAGTTTCTATCATCATAATCTCTATTGTCAAGTTTATAAGCTATGGTTTGGAATTGTCCGTTTACTTTTCGTGCCAAAGCCTTGAAATAATATTTGGGAATTGCTATTTTTTTACTATCAATGTCTGTAGTATATTGGATAGTTTGGTCTGTAGTGGTAGTAGGCATGGCTCCTGTTACGACATATAGTGTATCTGTCGCACTGCTCCATCCTCTGACTGCCTCTTCCAAATCTGCCCAAATAGCCTGATTTAGTTTTTTACCTATTTGAGGAGTCATGTTAGTGTAGTAAAACGTTTGTTCGTTTATGGCGTTTGATTGTAAGCGGTCACCGCTTGGAAGTTGATGTCCTCGGTCATAATTTTTGGCAGGATATGAACTTGATAGGTTGGCTTGTAGCGATTTAGCTACTTGGGGGTCGTAACCCCATTTATCAGTACGTTCTCCACTTCCATTTATGTACCAGTTACACAGAGGGTAGGCTACCCAGTATGCTATCTTTAAGTCCGTGTCATACAGCATGCTGTAATTGCGGATAGGAATATTTTTTAGCCTATTGTCTTTATATGTTTGATCTGTATAATGAATAATATATTTAAGATTGGATTGTTTCATCTGCGATTCTGTAATCAATGGAGTTTCTGTCCATCGTGTATATTTAGCCTGAGGATCGGTTGTAATCTCTCCCCCCTGATAATTCACATTTACATTATATATATATTTATTACCTTGCTCGATGCTGCTTGAAATTTGTGTATCAATTTCTTTGCTCTGTCCGTTCAGTTCTAGTTTGATTTTCAGGTTTCCGCTCAAGGCTTGAGGCAACAGAATGGCTTCTGCTTGTGTGGCTTCCTCATTTATAAATAAGGAAAAGGTTGTAGCTTCACCGGAAGAAGTAATGTTACCGTTAGAAAGATTAGCTGTTCCTTTTACTTGCAGTCCGCTGATGGAGGCCTTGATACCTTTCAGGGAACTTCCGGAAGTAGATTTCAAATTCAGCACCAATTTAGCCAGCAGATGTTTGAAT
>OGFI01001119.1_pt1 | contig 14795 bp, 10 predicted proteins | sample 1570901 | NCBI WGS metagenome assembly OGFI01 (sample SAMEA2582018, study PRJEB24529) | metagenome | biome: Human gut stool | place: China | collected 2011 | reverse complement strand
ACCAAGAAGATCCCCTACTTCGACTTCGAGGTTCCCACCGAGCTGCCCGGCGTTGATCCCGTCATCCTGGACCCCCGCGACACCTATGCAGATGCTTCCCAGTGGGAAGAGAAGGCAAAGGACCTGGCTGGCCGCTTCGTCAAGAACTTCGCCAAGTACGAAGGCAACGAGCACGGCAAGGCTCTGGTCTCCGCAGGCCCCCAGCTGTAAGCTCTGACTCTCGCATTTTTCTTCTGAACTCCATATAAATGAGGCCCCCGCCGCGTGTTCATTGACCGAGCACACGGCGGGGGTTTTTGCGTTCCAGCGCGGGTAAACGAAGCGTCGGTTGCGTTTTGGAGCCGGGTATGCTATCCTGTCCTCAAAGGATGTGAACCGTATGAACGCCAAAGATTTCGGGGCCTTTCTGGCCCGGACCCGCAAGGCCTGCGGGCTGACGCAGGCCGACCTGGCCGCACAGCTGCATGTGACCGACAAGGCCGTCAGCCGCTGGGAGCGGGGCGTCGGTCTGCCGGACATCAACACGCTGGAACCACTGGCGGACGCACTGGGCCTGACGCTCTCCGACCTGATGCACTGCCGCGACCCGCAGAAAGCTCCTCTGCCAAACGCCGAACCCACACTGGAAGATTTCCTGACCATGCTCCGCCGTCCGCACAGCATCGACTGGCACTCCGTCCGGGCCGCGCTGCTCTGCCTGAGCATTCTGCTGGCCGTCTGGGGCGTATGCTTCCACCCCGGTGTTCTTGCCGTTCACTGGCACGGCCTTGGCAATGGAGATTTCCGAGCGGACGGCTGGATGCAGTCTATCCTGATCTTTCCGTTGCTTCTGGCGCTGGAGTGTTTCTTCCTGAACCTTTGGCGTCTCTTTGAGCAGACCGGATATTTTCGCCACTGGGGCGAGTCGGATACAGTCCTTACAAATTCGCTGGCTCTTCTCTCCCCCGGTGTCCGCCTTGTAAAGTTCGCACTGGATTATTTCTTCTTTTTCTGCTGTGGACTGACGGTGCCGTTTTGTGAGTTCCTCCTGATCGTGATGAATTGATCTTCCAGATACAAAATGAGCCTTTGCGTTTTCTGCAAAGGCTCATTTCTGTTGTGTTTTCCAATTTATTATTATAATATTTTTTTCTTTGCAAGTTCACTGCATTTTATTCCATCACTATATGGGCCCTTTTTATGCGCTCTGCATCGTGCACACCAACTTTGAATTCCATCTACATTTTTAGAAGTAACACGTTTTTCCGTCCACCCAAAATCACTCCCTGCATAAAAAATATGTTCTCCTGCATTCTGAGAGCACTGTGGACATGACTTATAGTCTCCATATACTTGTGCATCTTCTAGTGGTCTTTGACAATACTTACATAGTGCTTTCATATAATTTTCTCCCTATCCTACTCTTCATCCACTAACCCAAACATCCAATTTATCCACCCTATAATCGTTGATGCCCTTCGAAAATATGTTTTTCTACTTTTCACATTATGTAATCCAGCTTTTTCCATAAGCGCAACAACTTCACTCCCTTGTGGGATTTTTCCATTGCTTATCCATAAATTGAACGCTTCATTAAAAACTCGATGTTCTAAAATCAATTTACAGAACGCCAACTGTCTTTGCTTGTAGCCCAAGTTCATTACACTTTTTCCTCGTGCACTTAAAAAATACTCTGGTTTTCGATTTTTAGATCGCTTTTTCTCTACAAGTCCTAAATATATTGCCGCATCCGTATAATAGTTTGTTTGCCGAACATTAAATGCATATTCCTCTGTCACCTCTTCCCTCGTCATGGAATGTGCATATAACAGCTCACAAATGTTGATAACTCTCTTAAAATCATTCGCTTGCGGAAATGACACATTTGGTTCTTCAACCAATACCGTCTTATCTGCAATTTCCTGTAAATTCCCAAGTAAAATCACCGTATCTTCTATTGAATAGTTTTGATGTTTAACCAAATGTAGCGAGTTATAAATTCCTTGTTTTTCGAATTCATACTCATATAAGCTAAATACACCGTTTGAATAAACCAAGAAGATCGGCTTAACTTTCTTATCAACTCGTGAATTCCACACTCTAAATGGGTAATATAATTGTCTTACTAAAAAATCTTTTGATAAATCAATTTTCGCTTCTAGTAGTGAAAGGCTTCCTCTGCCTTCAAAAGCCGCATCTATTTCAATTTGAGAATTTTCAACTTGAACACTGCGATTTCTCCCCGTCTCAGAATTATAAATATCGAATTGAAAACTCCCAGAACTCATTCTTCCAGATACTGTCGGAAAAAGTTCCTCTTCTTCCAAAAAATCTGCAAGTATGCCTGATGACCACGCACAATTTATAGCCATTGATTCACTTGTAATATTATTTACATTCAAACTTTGAATCCATGGTGGCATTTTAGCTAAGACAATTGTTTTTTCGACTTCTTCAAATTGATGATATGCCTCCGAATACGAAATCAAATACTCTCTACGAGAGATCGGTAAAATAGAAAGATTATTATGAGCAAAAATTTGAGGAAGATTGATCCTATGATCGAACTTCGCCATCAAGCGTGGTTCTCTGTATTCTCTTATTTGTTCCGTAGTAATTACAAACTCTCCGGTCCGCTCAATCTCATTCAAAATATCATATTCTTGAAAAATCCGTTCCCATGCAAAGTCATTTTTGGTTTTCATTTTATTCTTCTTACTCATAATTTCTTATTACCACTTCATCAACCTGTCCGCGTTTAAGTGCATTTGAATTGATTGCACGTTTCGCCTTAACCACAGTTATATTATACTGACTATATTCCGTCTGTATAAATTTTGTTGCTGAATTAGATAACATAAAACGAATTCCTCTTCGGTCAAGATCATCACAGCATCTTTTTAATTGTAGTTGTTCTTCTCTTCCAAATCCCCCCTTTGCATATCCAGTAAAGTTCGCTGTATCCGAAACAGGATCATACGGAGGATCCAGATAGACAAACGTCCCTTTTTTTACATTGCCTAGAATCTCTTTATAGTCTTTACTACTAAATTCTACTTTTGCATTTTGGAGGTAATCGCTAACAGCTCTTAAAGTTGGTTCATTTACAATATTCGGATTTTTGTAACGACCAAATGGCGTATTAAATTCGCCTGCATTATTCACACGAAACAATCCATTGTAACAAGTTTTATTCAAATATATAATCCGCGCTGCTTTCTGCACCTCTGTTAAATTCTCATATCGTTCTTTATCTCTGTCCCAATCTCTTACACTATAAAAATGCTCTTCTTCGTTCGGATGTTTTTGTAGCTCTAAAATCAATGATTCAACATCATCTCGAATTACTTGATACATTTGAATTAAGTCCGTATTGATATCATTTACTTTTGCAATATTAGGCTGAAGCGCAAATAGAACCGCTCCACCTCCTAAAAAAGGCTCACAATAAGAAGAAACCGTTTTAGGAAACAGCGGTGCAAAAGATTCCATAAGCTGCCTTTTTCCTCCCACCCATTTTACAATAGGTGCGACTAACCGGTTTTTTCTCATATACTACCACCTTTTTCTTTCTACACTATCTCATTATTATAATATCATATTTTATTTATCATTTCAATGCCGTTTGAACTCTTCGTTTTCATTTTCGGCAACAAAAACAACCGTACAGCACATTCAAAATTTCAAAATGTGCCCTACGGTTGGCTTTCGTATAAAAAGGTAATATCTTTACTTTGCTGCCTCGAACTCGGCTTCGATCTCCGCCGAGGGAGCCGGGGTGACCAGGCTGACGACAACGCAGACGACGAGCGAGGTCAGGAAGGCGGGCAGCAGCTCGTAGATGCCGAATACGCCGCCCAGCGGGCTGATGAGGTGCTTCCAGACGAAGACCATCAGACCTCCGGCCAGCATCCCGGCCAGTGCGCCCTGCCAGTTGCAGCGCTTCCAGAACAGCGCACAGAGCATCACCGCGCCGAATGCGCCGCCGAACCCGGCCCACGCAAAACTGACGATTCCAAAGACGCTGGAATCCGGGTCGCGGGCCAGCACCACGCCCACCACGCTGACGCAGACGATGGTCAGGCGGGCGGCAAACAGGCTCTGCTTCTCGCTGAGCTTGAGGTGCGCGAACTCCTGCAAAATGTTCTGGGAGACGCTGGACGCCGCTGCGAGCATCTGGCTGTCGGCGGTGGACATGGTCGCGGCCAGGATACCGGCCAGGATGAGGCCCGCCAGCACGGCGGCCAATGCGCCGTGGGCGCTGATGAGGCTGGCAATGCGGACGATAAGGGTCTCACTGGACGAGCCGCTCAGGAACTCCAGCGCGCCCGCCCTGGTCATGCCGAGGCCCACCATGCCGATGACGATGGAGGCCGTCATGGCGATGACCACCCACACCGAGGCGATGCGACGGCTGAGGACCAGCTTTTTCTCGTCCTCAATGGCCATGAAGCGGAGCAGGATGTGGGGCATCCCGAAGTAGCCCAGACCCCACGCCATGGTGGACACGATGTCCAGCAGGCTGTACGAGGCAGCTGTGTTGGTGTCCGCATTGTGGCTGGCCAGCATAGTCAGGTAGCCGGGCAGGCTCTGCGCATTGGCGACCACAGCGTCCCAGCCGCCTGCCACGCCCACGCCGTAGACCAGCACGGCGATGAGCGCCAGCGACATGACGATGGACTGGATGAGGTCGGTGGTGGTCACGGCGCGGAAGCCGCCCAGGATGGTGTACCCCACGATGACGAGAGCCGAGACCAGCATCGCCGCCATGTAATCCACGCCGAACAGGCTGTGGAACAGCTTGCCGCAGGCCGCAAAGCCCGATGCCGTGTAGGGCACAAAGAAGACGATGATGATGACCGCGCCCAGTGCATTGAGCAGGTTGCGCTGGTCATGGAACCGCAGCGATAAAAACTGCGGCACCGTGATGGCGTCCAGGTTGGCCGAGTACCGCCGCAGCCGCCGGGCCACGATGAGCCAGTTCAGCCAGGTGCCCAGCGCCAGGCCGATGGCCGTCCAGCCGGGGGACGCGATGCCGCTCAGGTACGCAAGGCCGGGCATTCCCATCAGCAGCCAGCTGGACATATCGCTGGCCTCGGCGCTCATGGCCGTGACCAGCGGGCCCATCTTGCGGCCGCCCAGGTAAAAATCGGTGCTGTCATTGTTGGACTTGCTGTAGGCAAATCCAACGAGCAGCATCGCTGCCAGATAGACAACGATGGTAACAATGATACAGAGATTGCTCATATTCCTTTCCTCCTCTACTTTCCCATTTGGAAGGATGTTCCGATTTTACCACAGTAAAGCATCAAAGTGCAAGGTTTTTTGAAAACTTCGGCCCTATTGGCAAAAAGTCCGCGTCCGGCGCACAGAAAACCCGCAAAACGACCACAGCGCACCCGCCGTTTCCCTCTGCCCGCGCCGTCTCTTCTGCGGGGCGGAACGGCCCGGCACAACAAAACGCCCGGTTCCTGTGCGGCACCGGGCGTTTTGTCTTTATGGAGAAATGAAAATGATGAAGGTGGATGGCTGTTTTCAGTTCTTCTTGGCTTCGCCTTCGGGGAAGATGATCTTGTTGACGAAGAAGAAGATGATCATCGAGATGCCGCCGTTGAGCACGGTGGTGCCGATGTTGTAGATGAAGTCGGGCACCAGCAGACCGGCCACCGCGACCCAGATGCAGTTGATGGAGTTGACGATGCAGGTGATGACGCAGAAGGCCAGCACGTACCAGCCGATCTGCTTGGCCAGATTGCCCTTGCTGCGGAACACAAAGCTGCGCTGGATGGGGAAGTTGATGCACTCGCCCACGATCATGGCGACCATGTAGGCGCAGAAGTAGGGCAGGCCGCCGTGGGCGGCGTCATAGCCGAGGATGTTCCACTTGAAGGTCTCGCCGAAGAGGGTGATGTCGATACCCGGCCAGCCGAAGTCCACCACCGGCAGGCTTGCAAAGGCCTTGGGCAGGAATTGCAGCAGCAGGTACTTGAACACCGTGATGAGGTTGGAGACGATGACGAACAGACCGCCCTCACGCACCCACTTGGCAGCGGCGGGGTGCTTGGCCGCGAAGTTGTTCCAGAAATTCATAGCAGTTCTTCCCTTTCAGCTGTTTTTCAGGCGTTTTTCCATCGCGCCGTTCTGGGCGATGTTCTTCACAGCCTCCACGATGACCCGCAGCAGACCGATGATCCAGAAGCCCTGCGCTTCCATCACGATGCCGTCCACCATGCCCATGCTGATGGCGCCGTTGGTCATCTTGGCCAGTGCGCGCAGCGGCATGTTGTACTGGAACAGGATGTTCAGGTCCGGCTTGCCGCGCTGGATGCTCCGCTTGAGCAGCAGGCCCAGCACCGCCGCCACGAGCCAGCCCAGCGGGCTGCGGCCGTGGCCCAGCTCGCCCAGCGTCATGTTGCGGTCGATCCGGATCTTGTCTTCCGGGATGGGACGGCCCAGCAGGGCGGCGAACTCGGCATCCGGAACGCTGGTGATCTCGCCCGTCCTGTAATGGGGCAGATCCACGCTCTGATAGGGGTCCGGCGCACCGGAACCCAGCACCACGACCTCCGCCGTCAGGCGGATGTCGGCGCTGGAAGCGCCCACGCGGAGCTGATAGCTGCCGCCCTCGACCTCCCAGCTGTCGGTGGCCACGTTCCAATAGCGGTAGGCCTTGTCGTCCAGCGGGATGGAGACGGTCTTGCTCTCGCCCGCTTCCAGCCAGACCTTGGCAAAGCCCTTGAGCTCCTGTGCGGGGCGGAAGACTTTGGCGTCGGGCTTGGCGACGTAGAGCTGGACGATCTCGGCACCGGCGCACTTGCCGGTGTTGGTCACGGTCAGGGTCACGCCCTCCGGTGTTGCCTTGAGGTCTTTGTAAGCAAAGGTGGTGTAGCTCAGGCCGTAGCCGAAGGGGAAGGCCACGGGCCTGCCCGCCGTCTCAAAGTAGCGGTAGCCCACATACAGGCCCTCGCGGTACTGGACGGTGCGGCCCTCGCCTGCGAAGTGGTCTTTCACCGGGGAATCGCTGTAAGCATTGGCCCAGGTCTCGGCCAGCTTGCCGCCGGGGCAGACCGTGCCGGTCAGCACGTCCACCAGAGCGCCCGCACCGGCCTGACCGCCCAGGCAGCCGTAGACCAGCGCCTTGCAGTCTTTGAGCCACGGGGTCTCCAGCGAGGAGCCTGCGCTGAGCAGGACGACCACGTTGGGGTTGACGGCAGCGACCGCAGCCAGCAGATCCAGCTGGTTCTGTGCCAGCTTCATGTCCATCCGGTCGAGGCCCTCGCTCTCCTTGATCTCGTCCAGACCCATGCAGAGCAGGACGACGTTGGCGTTCTGCGCCAGCGCGACGGCTTCCTTCTTCAGATCCTCGTCGGCCTTGCCCTGGCGGTCAAAGCCCTGGGCATAGCCGACATTGGTCAGGCCGCTCTCGGTCAGGCAGTCCAGGAAGGAATCCACCTGGATGGAGTTGACGGCGCTGGAACCGGCGCCCTGATAGCGGGGCGTCCTGGCAAAGTCACCGAGGACAGCGATTTTCTCGCCTTTCTTCAGCGGCAGCAGCGCGCCCTCGTTCCGGAGCAGAACGATGCTCTGGGCGGCGGCGCGGCGGGCCAGCGCATGATGCGCGGCGGCGTCAAAGGTGCGGGGTGCCTTTTCGACGGCGGCCTTGGTGTCGAGCACCAGTTCCAGCAGCTCGTCCAGCCGGGCGTCCACGTCGTGTTCCGAGATCTTGCCGCTCTTCACAGCCTTCATCAGTTCGCGGACGGAATCGTCGCCGGGGAACGGCATCTCCAGCGTGGAGCCGTTCTTCACGCCCAGCGCGTGGTCGTTGGAGCCGCCCCAGTCGGTGACGACTGCGCCGTCGAAGCCCCAGTCCCGGCGCAGGATATCCTGTAACAGGTGGGCGTTCTCGTTGGCGTAGGTGCCGTTGACGAGGTTGTAGGAGGACATGATGGTCTTGGGCTTTGCCTCTTTGACCACGATCTCAAAGCCGGTCAGGTACAGCTCGCGCAGGGTGCGCTCGTCCACGATGGAGTCGCTGGCCATGCGGCGCAGCTCCTGGCTGTTGACGGCAAAGTGCTTGGGGCAGGCCGCGATGCCGTTCTTCTGGATGCCGCGGACGTAGCCTGCGGCCATCTTGCCCGCCAGATAGGGGTCCTCCGAGAAATACTCAAAGTTGCGGCCGCACAGCGGGCTGCGCTTGATGTTCAGGCCGGGGCCCAGCAGCACCGAGACCTCCTGTGCTGCGGCCTCTTCGCCCATGGCCTCGCCGACGGCCTCGCCCAGGGCGGGGTCCCAGCTGTTGGCCACGGTGGCCGAAGTCGGGAAGCAGGTGGCCGGCACACTGGGGTTCAGGCCCAGGTGGTCTGCCGCACCGGCCTGCTTGCGCACACCGTTGGGGCCGTCCGACAGGGTGATGGACGGGATGCCCTTGCCCGGCAGGGCGCGGGTGTCGAACACCGTGCCGCCGGACAGCAGCGCACATTTCTGCTCCAGATCCAGTGTTTGAATGATGTCTGCGTGTTTCATCGCAATTTCCTCTTTGTTTCCTGAGCAGGGCAAAGGCCCGCTGTTTCTTTGCAGCGGGCCTTTGCCGTTTTGGTTCAGTTCAGGTGCTGCGTCGGTTCAAAAGCGAGAGGCCGTTTCATCAGGCGTTCTCTTCTTCCTCTTCCTTGCGCTTCTTGTAGCTCTTGAAGGTCTTGATCTCCAGAGCAACGATCAGCAGTGCAACGAGCACGTCAGCGCCGATCATGATGATCTCCCACTTTGCCATACCGGGGTTCAGGTTCTCCGCAGCATAAGCGCGGCTGTTGACCACGGTATAGAGGATGTTCTTGGAAGCCTCGCGCAGGGCCTGCTTGCTGCTGTTGGTCAGCACGGTCACGGTGTTGAAGTCGTTGCCGGTGGTGCAGAGCATCAGGTCGCTGCCGTTGCGGACGCCCTGGTCCGCAGTCATGTAGCCGTAGACGCCGAAGTAGTCGGTCTCGACGAAGCCCACGAAGCCCCACTCGCCGCGCAGGACGTTCTTCAGCAGCTCCTTGCAGCCGCCAGCCCAGCGGGTGCCGATGTAGTTGAAGGAAGACATGACCGCGTGGCAGTCTGCATCCTTGACGGAGATCTCGAAGGGCTTGAGGTAGATCTCACGGATGGCCTGCTCGTTGGACCAGGTCGCCGCCATGGAAGTACGGTTGCCTTCCTGATCGTTCAGGGCGAAGTGCTTCATGTAAGCATACACACCGTGCTCCTGTGCGCCCAGGATCGCATTGGAAGCCATCCGGCCGGACAGGACGCCATCCTCCGAGTAGTACTCGAAGTTGCGGCCTGCGAATGCAGTGCGGTGGATGTTCATAGCCGGGCCGTACCAGCCGGAGGTGTCCATCTCATTGGCCATCTCGCCGATGCTGTCGCCGAAGGCGTAGGCCAGATCCTTGTCCCAGGTCATGCCGATGAGGGTCGCAGCCGGGAAGCCGACGGAACCGACACCGGTGAAGTTGTTGTTGATGGAAGCCGGGCCGTCGCAGTCATTGGTGCGGACCTTCTCGATGCTGGAGACCGCAGCGGTCTGGTAGCCGCCGAAGCCGATGGTCTGCTGCATCTCGTCGATGGTCATCTGGTCGAGCAGCTGATCCCACTTCGCGTCGTTGTAATCCACGCCGCGCAGGTCGACCAGCTTCAGGCCGTTCTTGGCACCGGTGGTGATGTCGGCGGCGTTGGCGTCGTCATCGTTCTGATAGCCAGCCTCGGTGTACGTATGGGCGTTGTCGAAGGCAGCCTTCTGCTCGTCGGTCATCTCATAGGTGGCGGGAGCAGCAGTCGCCTCGGCATAGTTTGCAAAGCCGTCGGCGCGGGACAGATAGGTGATCTCGCCTTCTGCGAAATCGAACTCGTTGGTTGCAGCCACAGCATCGCTGCCGCGCTTGTTGGACTCGTTGTAGACGATATCGGATGCAACGGTGTAGGTCTGGGAATCGGCAACGTTGTGCGAGTCGTCGTTCGCGCTGATGACATAGTCGCCAGCTTCCAGCACATAGCAGCCGTTGGTCTGGTAATCATAGGAAGCCAGGTCCTCCACCGGGATGGAGAACTCGATGGTCTGAGACTCGCCGGGAGCCAGCTCATTGGTCTTGGCGAAGTCCAGCAGGTTTGCGGTAGCCTTCTCGATGCCGCCGTTGGTGTACGGAGGATCGCTGTAGATCTCCACGACATCCTTGCCCGCAACGGAGCCGGTGTTGGTGACGGTCACGGTGAAGTTCAGGCTGGTGCCGTCGTTGGTGATGCCGCTCATCTCCTTGGTGAAGGAGGTGTAGCTCAGGCCGTAGCCGAAGGGGAAGACGACCTCGTCGTCGTAGTTGATGAGGCCCTCGTCCGCAGCCGTCTCATAGAACTTGTAGCCGACGTAGATGCCTTCCACATAGTTGACGAAGGACGGGGTTGTGCCTTCCGGATCAAAGAAGCTGGAATCGGAATTCAGCTCCTCGGTGTTGGTGTACTTGAAGTCGCCGAAGTTGTTCCACCAGGGCGCATTCTTCAGGTTGGAAACATAGGTATCCACGGTACGACCGGAGGGGTTGACCTCGCCGGAAACGACCTTGCCGAAGCCCTCAAAGCCGGACTGGCCGGTGCCGGGGCAGAGCAGGACGCCCTTGATCTGGGGGTAATCCTTCAGGAAGTCCATCTGGAAGGCGTTGGCGCCGTTGTAGACCAGAATGACATTGTCGAAGTTTGCGGTGACCAGGTCGAGCAGGTCTTCCTCACGGTTGGACAGCTGCAGGAAGTGGTCGCCCTTGTCCCAGTCGTTGCCCTCGTTCAGAGAGTCGTCGTAGGTGCCGTTGTAGTAAGCGGTGCCGCGCTCAGAGCCGTAAGCCTGTGCCACGCGGCGGATCCAGCTGCCGTCCACGACGGAAGCCATATCGGTGGGCAGGTCTGCGCCCTCGCCGCCGACACGGGTGATGACGACCATTGCGGTATCCGAGAATGCTTTTGCATTCTCCATCATCTCATCGGTGTACAGGCTGACGTTGGGTTCGGGCAGGGTCCAGTCCTGCGCCACCATGCCAACGCTGGGGCGGTCTGCCTTGTAGTCGGTGTAGAACTTGCTCAGTTCCTCGTTGGTCTCGATGCCGGCATCGTGCAGGCCGGTCAGCAGATCGGTGACGGGGTAAGCAGTGTTCAGCGCACCGGAACCGGTGCCGCCGTAGCAGGGGTTGGTGGAAGCCCAGCCGAAGACGTTCAGCTTGGAGCCGGAAGCCACCGGCAGGATGCCGTCTTCGTCCTTTGCCAGAACGACACCGTCTGCGGTGATCTCATTGACCAGCTCCGTGGCCTTTGCAGAGGTCTCCTCGGTGATGGTGCCGCTGCCGGAGACCAGGTCCAGCATGGTGGACATGGGGCCGGTGCAGATCAGGTTCACAACGATGGTCAGTGCCAGCAGAATGGCCAGGCCAGACTGTGCACGGATCATCTTCTTCTTTGCTTTGGGCAGCTTGCGCACAGCGATCATCACAACGATCGCCAGCAGCGCAACCACACCAAACGCGATGAGGTAGCCGCGAACGTTCGTCAGCACCTGCATCACGTCATCCAGGTTAATGGACAGCATAATTTTCCTCCTTCTGATAGGGTCAATCATGAATGCGGAGCGTACAACTCCGCCGAACTGATTGATATGATACCAAATGCACACAGAAAATTCTTGTTTTCTTCACAAATTGTCGTTTTGGGTGCACAATTTGCAAAAAGTTTCAAATCCGTTTCAATTTTTATTGTGCTAATGCACAAACAAGAGGCGACGTTATTTGTGCAGGATGCCATACCCTCTCCGTCAGCGCTGTGCGCTGTCACCTCTCCCGAAGGGCGAGATTTTATGCGTGCTTTCAGGCACAACAAAAGCTCCCCCTTTCGGGGGAGCTGTCGAACGAAGTGAGACGGAGCGGGTCGTCATTTTTCTTTGGGCAGGGGCATCAGCAGCCGCACCGTGAACCACCGGTTCTCCCAATGGACGGTCATGCTGCCATCGTGCTGCTGCGCCACCGAACGCAGGCTCTTCAAATCGTAGCCGCCGTGGGCGCTCTGCGCGGGCAGACCGTCCGCCCCCAGCTCCACCGGCTGGGCGCAGTAGTTTTCGAAGCGGAACATCACGAACCCGTTCTGGACATAGACCGCCGTCCGGATGAGCCGTTTTTCGGGGTCCGGCTCTGCGGCGCAGCTCTCGATGGCGTTGTCCAGCGCGGTGCCCACGATGGTGCAGATCTCCCGCGTGGTCAGAAACCCCAGCGCCCGGCCGTCGGCCACGCTGGTCATCCGGATGTTCTTCTCCTGACAGTCCATGCTTTTGGCCGTCAATAAGGTATCCAGCACCGGGTTGCCGGTCTTGTTCTCGGCCTCATACTGCAAAATGCCGGACTCCATCCGGGCCAGCGCCGCGTCCTGCTTGGCGCGGTCCCGCTCGGCGCGGATATCGGCGATCTGCACCTTCAGCTCATGATACCGCCGGTTGATGAGCTTGATGCCCTCTTTGCTCCGCTTGTACTGCTCATATTGGCGGTGGAGCACACTGTCCATGGCGGTCAGCTCCTTGTGGAGCGCCTCTTCCCGCAGCTGCTCGTGCTCAACGGTCAGGATCAGAACGCCGCAGAAATCCACCAGCGTCCGGATGTAGAAAACGCTCATGGTCACTTCCCCGTTCAGGAAGTTCAGGTTGCTCACGGCAAAGGCCGTCGCCGCCATGACGACGGCCACCAGCGCCGCCGTATTGCTGACGTCCAGATGCCCGGTCGGGTGGGGGCGCTTGCGCTCCAGCCCGTACATCACCCCGAACAGACCGCTGTAGACCAACAGCAGCAGGAACAGCGCCATTGGCTCTCCCCCGCCGTGCTGCGGAAAAATGGTGCAGTGCAGCTGCCACTCGACACTGGCCGCAAATTCGGCCAGAATGAAGCTGCGGGCGCAGTCGTAGGCTGCTTCCAGCCAGTTTTCTTCCCGCGTGATCCAGAGGTAAAGGTACTGCATCCCCACCGCGATGCCCATGCAGGGGACCCACCACGCAATGGGCACCTCGCCGGTCGCTTCCAGAAAAACGCCCAGCAGCACGGCCAGCAGCCCGCTGGCGGCCAGGGTGATCTTCCGCGCAAAGCGGGGCGGGCGGCTCTGGGCATACAGAACGACGGCCAGCCACTCGGCCAGCGCCGTGTACAGGCGCGGGATATCCGGCAGTGCCGTCACAGACCGTCACCCCCGATGTAGTCGGTCAGGGCTGCCAGAAAACTCTTCCGCTTGGGGCGGCTGACCTGCAATTCATAAGGCCCCACCTCCACCGTGTTCTGCTGCACAGCCTGCACCTGGGCCAGATTGACCAGATACCCGCTGTTGCAGCGGGCAAAGGGCCGGTCGGCCAGTTTTTCTTCCAGCGCCTTGAGCGCGCCGGGGGCCGCAAAATCGCCCTCCTCGGTGTAGAAATGCACCCGATGGCCTTCACTTTCGATGTAATAAATGCGCGAGGTATCCAGCCGCCGCAGGCCGCCCTCCACCGGCACCGCCAGATAGTGCCGGGTGCGGCGGCGCAGCTGCGCCTCTACCTTTTGCAGCTGCTGCGAAAACGCAAAGTACGGCACCGGCTTGAGGACGTAATCCAGCGCCCCCACCGCATAGCCTTTGATGGCATACTGCGCCATGTTGGTGATGAACACGAGCATCACATCCGGGTCCAGTTCCCGGATGCGCCGGGCCGTCTCCATACCGTCCAGATGCTTCATCTCGATATCCAGAAGGATCAGGTCATAGGCCGGGCGGTAGTCCTCCAGGATCTCCAATCCGTCCGCGAAGGTCTTCACCTCAAACGCGGTCCCGTATTGCCGGGTGTACCGCTGAACGTATCCCATCAGCTGCTCCCGGATCTCCGCTTCATCCTCCACGATGGCTACCCGTATCATTTGCCGCACCTCCCCGCTTCTGGTTCCCCGGCCGGGCATCCAGCTCCGGCCCGGCATCTCATTTTATTATACAAAAGCGGAACCGTTTTTGCAACGTTTTTTGTTTTTCTAGAGCTGATGCACACCGGTTTTAGTAGTGCACCACATTCCCCGCTTTGCGGATGCGTTCCAGAACGGGGGCTGCCTCCGGGCTGCGGAAATAGGCAAGGCTGGTCTGCGGCAGCAGGGTCTCCAGCGTATCCCAATCGCCGGTCTGCAGGCACTGCCGGACGGTAGACGCGCTGATGGCTTTGCCGTTGGCTTCTTTGCGGGGAACAACGATGCAGTCGATGCCCGCAGCCATAACGGTTCTCCTTTCAGCGGTTCTTCTTCCGTATGCAAAGGAAAGCAGGCTGTGGAAACCTTGCGCAGAAAAGCCCCTGATTCGGGCAAATGTGCAAACGGTGTGCAGAAAGTGTGCAGCCGCTTTCCTACATAGAAAAAGAACGCCAAATCTTACGATTTGACGTTCAATATCTGGTGCACCTCGCGCACTCATATCCGAACTTTTCTCCGCTTTCACGGCTTTCCCGAAAGCGACTGTTTCCGTACCTTCCTTATAATTAAAGGTAATGAGGACCTTATCATCGTACAGATAAATCGAATTGATGAACGTATCCACCAGTGCCTGCCGCTGCTCCGGCTTGGTCATATCCAGCTTGCGGAAGCGGAGCAGCCAGAACCGGACGAACTCTTCTTTCATCTTCGGTTTTGCCAGCCGTTCCTCTGCAATGCGGGCTTGCAGTTCTTTCCGCTGTTCTTCCAGAGCCTCCAACCGCTCTTTCGTGGAACTGGTCAGGATGCCCATCTGGATAGCGTTCAGCATATTGGTGATGCCGGTTTCCGTTTCCTTCA
>OGFI01001115.1_pt1 | contig 14828 bp, 16 predicted proteins | sample 1570901 | NCBI WGS metagenome assembly OGFI01 (sample SAMEA2582018, study PRJEB24529) | metagenome | biome: Human gut stool | place: China | collected 2011 | reverse complement strand
GGAATTATTACTTCCTCTTCATTATTTGTCATTACTACCTCCTCCTAAAATAAATCATAATCTTTTGCATAAAAGTAAATTAGAGCAATCAAATTATTACTGATTGCTCTTTGCTCTTTAATATTCAATTTTGTTTTTTTAGTAAGTTCTTCTTTTGTTAATTTTGCAAAATACTTTAGTTTTATAAAGTCATAATTCCTTTGTGGATAATTCATTCGATATTCGTCAATAAAGCAATTTAATACTTCTTGCCATAATGTAAGTCGTTTTATCGATTTATCGTCTTGAATTCTTATTACTTGGCTTTCTACTGAATTTTGATTTTGGTGTTCTTTTCGTAACCATCCCTTGCCACTTATTTTTACACAATCTATTACATCTTCTTTGTTTTGCTCTATTATTTGTTTTAAACCGTTGTAATTGTATAATAGAAAAGTTATTTCATTTATGGCTTTCTTTGGTATTGCTGGTACTTATTTGTAGTTATCATTGCTTTCCTCCTTTCATTTAGTTCGCCCTTTTATTGGGCTATGTACTTTTAGAGCAAAAAAAAAAAGCAAACATTTCTGTTTGCTTTTTTTGGTTTATGTATTTATTTTTCTAAAGCTGTAATATATTTCATTAATACTTCATCTATAAAGTCTGTTGGAACTTGATTTTTTATTGATTCATTTCGTAATTCGTTTAGTGCTTTTATTACTAGTCTGATTTCGTAGTTATCTAATTTTATTTTTTTGTTTTTCATTTTACACCACCCAAATTTATTATAACTGTTATATATTTTTTATCAAATGCATATTTAGTAATTTCTAAACATAACATTATGCTCTTTACTTTTTTCTTGTACTTTTTCACATATTTCATTAAAAAATTTCATAGACTCGTTTGTATTTTTTGAATATTTCCAATATATCTTTAAGAACTCTCTTATCATTAATATATAACAATTATATAAAAATTTTGTACATAATAAATTTCCAATTATTTCAATAAAATCTGATTTATATTCTTCTTTCTTTTCTAGAACATCTATATTTAATATATCAGTTGCTAAATAAAATAACATCAAATGATTAGTGCAATATATATATTTACATTTTGATAAAAACTTTATACTTTTAATATATTCTGATATATTCTTATCATATAAAAGTTTATTGAGAAAAGTACATGCATTTGTCGTCGTTAAATTATTTTTACTAAGAGCATTAGCAAATTTTTTTATAAAAAAATCCTCACATACATATATCTTCCCATTTTCTATTGCAAAATTTAACATATCTATTTGCGACTTATCAAACACATTTTCTTTAATAGTTGCTTCATATTCTACAATATTACATCTATTAATTAAACTTAAAATATCTCTCCAGAAATCAACATGATACTTTTTATCTTCTTTTTTAGTTTCATATTTACATAGATTTTCATTAGAATCTAAAACAAGTTTTAATGTCTTTTCTTCTTCATTTAATGCAGATTTAAAAAGGAAACTAACTTTGTTTTTTAATGATTTTGTTATATAAATATTATCTATATATGGTTTCAATAATTCTAATTTATCTAATTGCTTTAACATTACCATGGTCGTTAAATCTACAACAATGTCTTGATTAGAAATATCTTCTTCAATTACATTACCTGCATAAAATTTCATTTCATTATTATACAATAATAACTCTTCTATTGCTTGATAATCCATGGCATTATTAGAAAAAAAAGATAGTGGTATTGAATAGATACCTTTTTCATTCATTTCTTTTTCAATATCATAGTAATCTAATTTATTTCTAACATTATCATTGGATGATTTTATATATTGGCGAATTTCTTTTAATGGATCATCACCTTCTATATTTACCTTGAATTCCTTAAAGTATTTATTGTTTGTATCTCTTCTTCTTACTTCATTTATTACCTCGGATTTAATTATACCTTCTTTAGTTAGTATTCTTATAATCTCATATTCCTTATCATCAATTTTTACATGCTCATTTTTTTCCATATTACTTAAGGATATTGCAATATCATTTGATTTAGGAAAACACTTTATGTCAAGGATTCTATATTCTTCTATTATTTCTGAATCAATTATAATTTTGTTTATTCTAGAATCTTCTATTTTTTTTAAGATAACTCCACAATTTTGTGTTACCGATTTCAATTCATCCACATCTATATTCTTACTATAATCAAAAAACAACAGCCAAAAGTTCCAATATATTTTTTCATCATATTTTCCGTTTAACAAATACATCGCTTTTATAGCAATATTTTTAGCTTGTTCTTTGTTTTCAATATATTGCCAACCTTGTGCTGCCAACATAACCATATTAGGATTTTTTGATTTTTCAAGATAATTAATATATTGATTTGTTTTTTCATTTTCGTCATTGTTGTCTATTATTAACTGTAAGCAATTTGCAGCTGTTTCCTCACAGTTATTTATTTCAAACGACTTTTCCAGATATCTTATAGCCTCTAATTGTTTATTTTTATCTAATGAAAGTTGAGCTTTTGCTTTATTTATATCAATATTATCGACTTGTTCTGTTTCCAAAAAATCAATTATCAATTGCATATCTTGCCAATCTTTTTCATCTTTACTTTCCAGTTTTACAAAAGCATTTAGTAATAGTATATTTAGATATATTGAATTTTCTGCATTATTGCTTAAGTACTTTATAGTTAAAACATTTTCATTAATAATTAAACATTGATTTGCAAAAATAGAAACCACAGAAAGATTAAATGGTAATTCATTTAATCTTCTATAACCCTTTCTAATATATTCTTTTATCTCTCTTGATTTTTTGTTAATTTTATTTTTAATTACTGATGCAGCATTAAGACAAAACAAAGGCTTATTTATATATTTTGAATTTAACTTTTTTATATCATTTTCTGTCATTTCCTCTTTATATGATCTTGCAATTAAATAATATGATGGTATAAAACCATATTCATCTAAATCTTTTTCTCTTATATTTTTTGTTAATTTATATACTTCATCATAATTTTTTTGAAGTAATAAGCAAAATAATTTTTGTATAAATGAATCCTTCTGTTTTTTTTCTTTCCATAAGTTATCAAATATATCTATAGCATCATCATATAATTTATTTTCTTGCAATGCACAGCCATATAAATATAGAACTTTTTCTTTTTTCTTTAAATATTCAGGTAAGTGATAGAACAACGATAGTATCCTTTTGGAATCAATTCTGATAAGAATACAAAATAAATTTTCAAAAAAAATTGTGGTTTGTTCATTTTCTTCTTTGAAAAAAACTTTAAAAAGTTCAAGTTTATTTACATATTCCATCAATTTTTCTCTATCACTATTTTTTATATAATATAGTGAATCTTCTTTATTAATTATTCTAGCAGATTCACTATAAATATTCGATATTAGATTTTGAATTTGTTCTTTTGATTCTTCATTATGTTCAGTGTCTTTAAATAATAACATAAACTCTTTGAATTGTTCTTCTGATAAACTTATATTATTGTAATTATTAACTGTGTTATATTGATTAAGCTTTGACAACAACAGATTTTTTGCCGAATTTTCCATTATAAAAAATCACTTTCTTTCTATATTATTTTTTTGAATTACCTTGTTTTGCAGAAGAAAAAATAAGGTTTTTAGCCACATTATTTTGGTTATTATTACCATTATTTACATTATCATTGTTTTCTTTGGTTATAATCTTAGAGCTGATTTTTTTTATCTTTATTAAAGATTCACAACCTATACATAACCCTATTATTGATATCACACATGAAACTATTGATGATATTTCAGACCACTGTGTTAAATTCATAAAATCTCCTCCATTTTTTATATATTTGCAAATATTATATTAAATCTTTTTACAAAATTCAACAAAAAAATATAGTAGATATCTATTTTTTTCTTCTTTTCCTTGTACTTATGCGTATTATTAATCAAATTTCTTACATTCAACATTAATCAAATACAATTGTCGATTTCTTAATTTTGCTTGATTTTAGGCAAAAAAATAAATGCTAACTGTGTTGCATTTTTTCAAATTTCTATTTTTGATGTTGTATGTAGTAACATATCGATTACATACACCTTTCAATTTTTTTTGATTTTATAATTTTGAATTTTTACATTTTTTGATTTTCTTAAAATTTACTACTTTTCATTTTTCCTTGATTTTACTGGGTTTTCAAAGTTTAAAAATCTTATTTATGAGTTACATACAGCATTGATAAATTGTAGAAATTCATCCAAAGATGTTTTTCTTAACATCTTTCCTATTTTTGTTATTCTAGGATCATTTTCAAATTTTTGATATTTTTTCCACTCTTCTTTATATTTTTCTTGTTTTAACATTTCTTTTAATACTTCTTGTGCATTTGGAACCATCGAGCGTATTTTATATATTTCAATCTCTTTCCCGTCTTTTCCAATCCTCTTTTGCTTAAACAAAATAGGTGCACGGTCCCCTTGTTTTAAATATGCTATTTTTACAACTGCCATTATGGGCAATAATAGCATAGTTCCTACTAACCCTGCACATATATCTACTGTTCTTTTTATAAATTTGTATGTTACTAATTTTGTGTTATATTTCACAATTTGTAAAGCTCTATATAATTTAGAGACTTTCTTCATTGATTTTATTTCACTTTTTATTACAGATTTAGATATAGTCTGTCTACCTTCTGCTTCTGCTATTTGTGCCATTACTTTTTCCATAAAACATCCCCCATTTTTTGTTTTACATCCTTGAATACTGCTCTATACAATATTTTTTTCTTTTGCTTTAACTTTTGGGCATATTAGAGAATGGCCTGCTTTTCTAATTATGCTTTTATTATGTTAATTTTCTCGTTGTAATGTCGCCTTCTATTAAACTATATTTCTGCATATTTGTCAATAATTTCCGGCGTTTTTGTTCATTTGATTTTTTTCGACATTTTTCTACAATATATTTTATTATGTTGTGTTAATTTTTGTGATTTTTATATTAAAAATTTTTATTGACTATTTTTATATTTTATGTTACCATGTTATATGCAGCGTAATTATTCACTGTAACAAACAAAGGAGGTATCATAATGGAATTTTACGCAATCGTTGCAGGTGATCTCCATCGGTATTTTAAGGGTCTAGTGTTGACCTTTTCTGACATCATGGAGAGATACTGGAAACTGGAAGAAATCGATAATGGAAAGGTCATTTCTGAAATCGACTTTGTCGGTCAGAAAAATGAGCTTTTGAATATTATCGAAAAGTGCTACCCTGAGTATATTGACTGTCCGCTTTTTGTGGATATGCGTTTATACTACAGCTACAAGGGCTTGCCGGTTTTCATTGAGCGTATTTCCGATTCTGATGAATCATCTTTCGAGTTGGAAAATGATTGTGATGATAATGATGAAGTTTCATCTAATTCATCCAATTGTTTCGATACTACGGATGATGGTATGCTGTTCTTAGGAGATATCTAATCTTTTGAACAGTTTCAGTCCTTTATGGGCGGGCATTGATTTATTCAATGTCCGCTTCTTTTATTTTATATGTTTTCATCATATTTTTTATTTGCATTTTTTCTTTCAAAAAATATAATTAATACTATTCCTAAAATAGCCAGTATAATACCGCTTATAAATATGTATTGTATTACTTGATTTACTATATTTATTACTAAATTTGAAAATGTTTTGTTTACCATTAATATGTTATTTACAGCAATGTTTATAGATGAATAGCATTTTATAAATATACATATTGCTCCTGTTGCTAACAATGAAATTCCAAATGATGCTCTATATGTTTTATATGTTATTATTGCAAATATTATTAATAAAAATGAACTTGCAATTAATGCAACCCTTGTCATTCTTTTAGCCATTTTAAAATATTTTACTACTTTTTTTATTGTGCTTTTTGAATATGTTATACTGTTTGCATATATTGATTCTATTTTATCTTCAAATTTTGTAATGTCTTTTTGTGTTTGAGCATCTACTTTATAATTATTTTGGCTAATGTATTGTTGTACATTTTTATCTAAATTTACTTTAATTTCATCTGTAGATACTTCAACATCTTCACCTTCATATATAGAATCAATTACTTTATCTATGTCATTGCTTATTTTTTCTTTTGATATTACATTATCCATTATTGACTCATCAAATCCAGATTGTACTATATAGTTATTTGCAGATTCTTTTATTATGTTGTTTATTTCAGTATAGTAATCTACTTTTTGCATCTGCTTTTTAACATTAGGTTTGCTAAATACAATTGCATTTACTATTGATAATATAATTGTTGCTGACATAAGTGTAACTAGTATTATTGCCAATATGTATGAGATAATTTTTCGTATTATTTTCATTTTATTTTATATATCGCATAAATTGATTATGCGAGCTCTCCTTTCTTTTATGGGTGTTGATGCCTGCTCTTCTTCGGTAATGGGGGACGGTCCTGCTTTTCTTCGGTAACTGGGGACGGTCCTTCTTTTATTTCTTTTTTCAAAAATTTTTATAAAAGTTTTTCTTGTTGCTTTTTATGTTTACTTGTGCTATACTATTTTCTGTCGTTAAATTTTAAAGTCCTAGTATGCGACTACCTAGGCACGGGAGGTTTTACCATCTTATGGATACTCAACTTTATCTTCCAAAATTATCACAGGACACTAAAGTTGCAATATTTTCTCATCCTGTGAACAACTTAATCTCATCAAACTTTGCTTCTAGCATAAGACAAATTGATTTTAAGTTTTTTGGCAAATTTGAAGTTCTGCCTTCGATTTCATCAATTTTTACTGTGGATAGCAAGCTTTGCCTTGAAGGAAAATCCTATATAAAAGTTGGTGATTTACGGTGTGGACGCCGTCCGCTTCGTGAAACCGATTGTGCAGTGATGTGTATTCATCAAGGATTAATGTCAAAAGGTCAAGTTTTTTCAATTGCAGATGTTGCCAAGACCATTGCTACCCAACTTTACTGTAATGAAGCAGGCGAAACTTCTTTATCCATCTTTGATGCTCTCGGACTTAGAAGAGCATATTGCATTGAAGAGGTTTTTACTACTTTATTGCAAAACAGGATAGTAACGGTTAGGGTACATGCTTTATCTGAAGATTGTAAAATCAATCAAAGATTATTTTTGAACATTACTGGCATCAGTGCTGATAAGTTTTGTGTTGATGACCCGCGATCAGGCCGAAAATTCAAACTTTTCTCATCTGCAGATCTTTCGAAGCTGCTTGGATCTGGTAATGTGTCGTACATAGTAGTATCTTTGATTTAATCCTCACTCAATCTAGGTTTTCTCTAGGAACTCGCTTGAATGTTAATTCATTCAGCGGGTTTATTTTTTTGATGTTTTTTTCTCTTTTCAGGACCGTTCCATTTTTTTCCTTCAAGGACCGTCCCTCTTTTTCCTTCAAGGACCGTCCCTCTTTTTTTCCTTCAAGGACCGTCCCAGTTTTTTCATCCAAGGACCGTCCCAGATTTTCTATTATTCTACGATTTCAATTATTGACTTTTTTAACTTTTTATGTTAATATATGTTTTGTAGTTCGCATAAACACTTTTTACATTAAAGGAGGACTTTATGGTTATTTATTCTATGAATCGCAATCTGTTATCGGATACATTTCGGGGACTGATTTTAGTTCCTCAAAATGAGCAATCCTGGTCTCTTGAGGTTCGCGTTGGTAAACATGTTTTATCAAAAGTAAACGTTAACCCTCAAACAGACTCTATCGCAGAAATCATCCTGAAAAATTTTTCTGCATACACCGAGTTGTATGTAGAATCTGACATTCTGGACGCATTTAAGAATAACCTGGAGCAAAAAGGCAACAAATAAATTATATTTGCCACTCGACCTTTATGCAGGTATTGAAGTTATCTTTAATACCTGTTCTTTTTTATTTTTAATAAAAATTGCGTAAAGTATTGCTTTTTTCTAAAATTTGTATTAATATATGTTTTGTAATTTTAATCTATACTAGTTTTAATTTCACTTCAAATTTTTTTCGAAAGGATGATTTTATGCCTCGTATTTCTCGTAATTCATTAAATTCTAATTTTTTTCATGTTACAGTTCAAGGAATAAATAAAGAGCACATTTTTTATAATAATTCTTATAAAGATTTCTATATTTATAAAATGCTTTCTAATTTAAATCGTTTTAATGTAACTTTAATATCCTATTGTATTATGAATAATCATGCACATCTTTTATTATATTCTGAAGAAATTTCCAACTTATCTAGATATATGAAAAGTCTGAATACTTCTTATTCAATTTTCTACAATCATTCTGAAAATCGCGTAGGATATGTTTTTAGAAACCGTTTTTCTAGTCAACCAATTACCAACTATTTTTATTTGTTTAATTGCATTAGGTATATACATGATAATCCTGTTAAAGCCGGTATTGTTGATCATGCTTATAACTATAAATTTTCTAGTTATAATGATTACATGAATTTTTCCGGAATTATGAATGATAATGTTTTAAAATTAATTGTCTTGGAAAAAGCTGATTATAGGAATATTTTGATGTCTCGTTATGATAATTCCCTATCTCTTAAAGATTTGAACTCGTTTATTTTAAATTTGAATATTTTTATTAGAATTTTTTCTCAAATTAATTCCTAGATTTTTATATTTGTTTAAATAGAGCTATTATTAACTTTTATTGTTATTTTGGCTCTATTTTTTGTGGTACTTTTCGGTTTTATGTACGAAAATGCTTTTTCGTTTTTTGGATTGCTGGTCCTCTTTTCTTTTTCCAAGGACCGTCCCTCTCTTTCTTCTCCCAGGACCGTCCCTCTTCTTTTCTTCCGAGGACCGTCCCTCTTTTTCTTCTTCCAGGACCGTCCCTCTTTTTTTTATCTATAAAAAATGCAAAAAGAGCATCGACTTTAAACTTGTCGATGCCCTTTTCATTGCTACTTGTTATTTTTTTACACTCTTTTTGTTCTAGACTCATATAGCTCTTTTGGAATGTCTGGCATTTTGTATATATCACATGTGTAATATAATCCAGTTGACTCATCGATTGAATCTTCCCATGCTTGAATTCTCAAGTAGATTAATATATCCAAGAACATATTTGCAATTCGGCTTGCATACATTTCATCGGTTTGGGTTATATTGCCTTCACCACATATATACGCAATGTCGAATCTCGCAGGAACATTGGTAATATTGATCAATAATATCAATTGAAGATCTTTCGTTTCGCAATCATAATAATCTAACTGGAATGTTTCATCATCCAATCGATTTACCATAATTTGAATAAAAGAGTTCTTTCCCGTATTCACGCGGACAGCATTCAATCTTACAAGTTTCTCTCTTCTGCGATCATATAACGGATAGCTAGATAGCCTGTTTTCAGGGATCATTCCCGATTTTAATCTAATATCTGCAGCCCATTTTTGCAACCAAATCGCATCGGAATCATTGTGAATTATTGCAATTGACCCATCCTTCAACAGCTTACTATCATTCAGCTCAAGTTCAGGCTTTACAATATTCCATTTTTTTCCTAAGAAATAAAAGTCTGTCGGAATCTCATTTTGAACAGGATGTAAAACATACGTATTCTGCTGGAATTTCTTTCCATTTGCTCTGCTTACCTTTGTCTCCACAGTTAACTTTTCTTTAAAGTGCTGAAGATACAAAATAATCGGTAAAACTCTAACCTTTATGTCGTTCCAGAGATTCTGTTTGTTGTTTTGATTTCCAATGAATGTTTCCAATGTAGCTCTTCCAAGAACAAATCGTATTTCCAATTCAAAAAACGGATATTCATCCTTTGGATTGTTTTTCTTCCATTTCTTGTTGTACGATGTACGATGATACCGCCATACTCGTATTCGTCCAATTTGTTCTTCTTCAACTCGTAGGACAGTAATATAATCCCCAACATGCTCTTTTATGGTAAAAGCCTTTGGTGAAATTGATTCTGTCTTTGGGACTAATTTTTCCGTTAATTGATTTAACCATTTAAAGTCCCGTTGCTCGATATTTATAAAATCAGTTGATGACTTTATAAGTTCATATCTTCTACTTGTTGAACTCATTTGTTCTTCGTGCATAGTAATTCCTCCTTTTGCACTGTCTAAGGGTTTCATTTCGTACAGTTGATATTATACAATCTTTTTTTCTTTATGTAAAGTCCTTTTGATTTTCTTTTTTATTTTTTTGACGGTCCTGACTTTTAATTCTTTAAGGTCTGTCTCTCTTTTTTCTTCAAGGACCGTCCCTCTTTTTCTTCTTCCAGGACCGTCCCTCTTTTCTTCCTCCAAGGACCGTCCCTCTTTTTTGCCTCGACAAAAACAAAAAAGAAACTTGTAAAAACAAGTTTCTCTTTTTAATATCTTATTAATTGTGTATGTTTGCCTTATGTTGCAATAGCATGAAATTTTCCAATAGTAGTACCGTAATATCTCCCATTGGGATTTGTTGCATGTTCCCAGTCGTAGCTTCTCAAATAGATGAAACTGTCAACATAAAATGTTGCGACCTTTCTGGCATATAAATCGTCCTGTGGCGTGATATTTCCATCTTCTCTGCTTACATATGCAATATCATACTGTGCCGGATTTGTTGCAATATTTACAAACAAAATAATCTGGCATTTTTCAGATGTATCATCATAGTAGTCAATTTGAAGAATATTTTCATCCGCTTTGTGAATCTGCAATTGCATGAAGCTTTCCTTTGAGGCATGTGCTCTGATAAGTGTAACCTCATTTGCAATGATACTGTCAACTTGCGAATTAAAGGACGGATACAATTTAGCCAGCTCTCTTTTCTGCTGATCATTTGCTTTTTCAAATTCAGCTCTTACACTGTCGGCAAATTTTTGCATCCAAATTGCATCTTCAGGATTGTCGACAAATACCGCCATCGATTTATCCAAAACGCTTTCGGGATTCTGAATAAACTTTGGCTCTTGTACTTTCAGTTTCTTCCCTGCAAAGCCGAAAACTGTGGGAATCTCGTTGCCAATTTTTTTCAGAGTGTATGTTGTTTGAACCATCTTGCATGTCTTCGACCGATCGCGAACACGAACTTTTTTTTCATTTTTCTCTGCGTTCTCGTAGTAATTTTGCATGTAAATAATAATCGGGATAACCCTATTTTTTACATCAGACCATACCTTTTCCTTTGTAACTGTTCTACCAAAAAAACTGTCACACTCGGCAACTCCCAAAACAAAATGGAAAGTAATTGAAAAATATGGAGTCTCATAAATATTAACTACTGCATTTTTTTTGCCGTTCTTACAATCAATCGGTGCATAGCCATCAACTCTGATTTTTCCCGGCTGAATTTCCTGAACATAAATTAATGTTTCCCATCGACCATCCATGTCTTTAATAGTAAAGTTTTTATGAGGTAATGGGGTTGCATTTTTCTTTGTTCTTTCAGCCAGCGGAATAAGCCAACGCAAATCAGCATCTGTCAATTTTACAAACACTTTTGACTTTTCAGCCAGTTCACTCCGCTTCTTGTAGCCAAGCATTTCACAATTGTTTTTCTCGTGCATAGATATTCCTCCTGTTGCACTTTCATATTGGTTTACATTCGTACTTTAGCATTTTACCAAATTTCGACAAAAAAGTCAATTTCCTCATTTTTCATTTTTGGACGGTCCTTGTTTTCTTCTCCCAGGACCGTCCCTTATTCTCTTCTCTCAGGACCGTCCCTTATTCTCTTCTCCCAGGACCGTCCCTCTTTTCAGGACCCAAATAAATAAGAGCCTGCAAATGCAGGCTCCTTTCTTTTTGCTTTTAGATTTTTTTACTTCTTTTTAAAGAATTTGAAAAATCCTCTTTTTTCTTTTTGTGGATACAAAATATCTCTGTATTTTTTAATTTCCTCCTTACATAAATTTTTGTATTCCAACTTTTTTTGAGGATTATCCTTATAATCGATTGGATAATTCGGATCTTCAGCTAGAATTATTTCCTCCTCCCAAAATTCTAAGTGTGTTCTTGCGTATGCTTCTTCGTATTCAGAAATTTTCTTTTTCATAAACTAGCCTCCAAATTTTTGTAGCAAAAATTTTTAACGTATGATGCTTTAAGTATATCATGCTTTTATAATTATGTAAAGTTTTTTCGATTTTTTGTGAAAAAAAGGTATAAATCCTATAAAGATTTATACCTTTGGTTAAGTAAATCTGTAAGCCGGGTTCTGTCGTGAATAGTCATTTATCTAGTACATATATTACTATATGCCTCAAGCCACCAGATTAAGAAGATGACGAGCAGTCTTGGCCTTCTTGTCCCGGTGTTGCTCCAGATGGGGTTTACACAGACCCAGCATGTCACCATGCTGGCGGTGAGCTCTTACCTCGCCTTTTCATCCTTACCTACTATTGTAGGCGGTTATTTTCTGTTGCACTTTCCTTAAGGTTTCCCTCACAGGACGTTATCCTGCATCATTGCTCTATGGAGCCCGGACTTTCCTCGTACGCAGTCTTTCGACATTGCTATACGCGACTATTTAATTTACTCTTTGATATTTTAGTTTAATTTTCTTTAATTGTCAAGCCTATCATGTATTTTTGTAAATTCGATTTTATTTATTACTTTGAGTATATTTATATTTTTTATTGCAATACTAAGCATGAAGGGAGTTTATGATTTTATCATAAGAATAGATTTATGTTGATTTTAAAGATAATAGCCTTATCTACAGGCTCTATTGTAGTTTTATTTATTTTAACTAAAATAATGGGACAAAGAGAAATGTCTCAACTTAGTATTTTCGACTATATTATTAGTATAACTATTGGTTCTATTGCTGCAGAAATGGCAACATCCTTAGAAGATAATTTTGTAGAGCCTTTGGTTGCTATGATTGTATATGCTGTTGTAACTTTAATTATTGGAATTCTTAATACAAGATTCGTAAAACTTCGACCAATATTCTCTGGAAGAACTCTTATTTTATATGATAATGGTACACTATTTAAAGAAAATTTTAAAAAATCAAAAATTGACTTAAATGAATTTTTAGTTCAATGCAGAACAAATGGTTATTTTAATCTCAGTGATATCAAAACAGCATTACTTGAAGAAAATGGAAAAATAAGTTTTCTTCCCATGTCTGAAAAACGTCCAGCCAATCCCTCAGATTTTAACATTCACCCAGTCGATGATAATATTGTTACCAACATAATTTTAGATGGCAAGATAATGGAAAAAAATTTATCAGAGCTTGGATATGACAAATTATGGCTAATGAATACCTTACAAAAACAAGGAATTACAAAAATTGGCAACATTTTCCTAGCAACATACAACAGCACTGACCAAAGTTTATCAGCTTACTTAACCAATAAAACTCTCTAATATCTTCTTCAAAAGAGGGACGGTCCTGCTTTTTTCTTTTCGTTTCAAACTGGGACGGTCCTGCCTTCTTCTTTTCGCTCAAAACTGGGACGGTCCTGCTTTTTTCTTTTTACTCCAAACTGGGACGATCCTGCCTTTTCTTTTCGTTCCAAACTGGGACGGTCCTGCCTTTTCCTTTTTGCTCCAAACTTGGACGGTCCTGCCTTCTTTCTTTTTACTTCAAGCAAGAGCAATATTGTTTCAAGGACCGTCCCTGAAACTTTAAAAACAGCTTGTCTATTTTATGTAAATTATTGACTTTATTCCCATTTTGTAGTATAATAATTATTGTGATTATACATAAAGGAGGAATTAAAATGGAAATAAATCAAACTCTTATATTTGGACATAAAAACCCAGATACAGACTCAATAATGTCATCTATGGTTATGGCAAATTTAGAAAATCAATTAGGAAACACTTCTAAGGCCGTTCGTCTTGGAAATATAAATAAAGAAACAGAATATGTAATTAATTACTTAGGTATTGAAGCACCTGAATTAATTTCAGATGTAAATGACGGTCAAAATGTTATATTAGTAGATCATAATGAATCAACACAAAGTGCTGATAACATTTCTAATGCTATTATAAAAAAAGTTGTTGACCATCATACAATGAACTTCGTTGCTCCATACCAATTATATTATAGAACAGAGCCAGTTGGATGTACTTCTACTGTCTTATATAAAATGTATAAAGAATATGATGTTCCTATTACAAAAACAATCGCTACAATGATGCTTAGCGCTATTGTTTCAGATACTTTATTATTCAAATCACCAACATGTACAGCTGAAGATAAAGCAATTGCTGAAAAATTAGGAAAAATAGCTGAAGTTGACGTTAATGTTTATGGAACAAATTTATTAAAAGCTGGGACTGATTTAAGTGATTATACACCAGAGCAAGTAATTAATATTGATAGTAAATTATTTGAAAAAGGTGGAAAGAAATTCAAAATTGCTCAAATAAACACAGCTGATATAGATAGCGTTTTCAAAAATAAAGTATATTTCGAAACAGCTATAAATAACGAAATAAAAAAGGATAACTTAGACTTGTACGTTTTTGCTGCTACTGATATATTAAATTCAAATTCAAAAATTATTTCATTAGGAAATGATTCTGGAATAGTTGAAAAAGCTTATGGTGTAACTCTAGACGACCATACAGCAATGCTTGAAAATGTTGTTTCAAGAAAAAAACAAATGCTACCAAAAATATTAGAAAATTTAGACTAAAATATTTAATCCCACGGCAAATATAATTGCCGTGGGATATTTTTTATCGGAACCGTTCTGTTTAAACAGGGACGGTCCTGCTTTTTCTCAAACTGGGACGGTCCTGGCTTTTCTCAAACTGGGACGGTCCTGGCTTTTCTCAAACTGGGACGGTCCTGGCTTT
>OGFI01001104.1_pt1 | contig 15045 bp, 9 predicted proteins | sample 1570901 | NCBI WGS metagenome assembly OGFI01 (sample SAMEA2582018, study PRJEB24529) | metagenome | biome: Human gut stool | place: China | collected 2011 | reverse complement strand
TACGCTACAATGGAGATTGGGAGATATGGATACAGGAGCTTGATCTTGGAACCATGAAGCTTAAGGGCAGGAGCATGGCCATATGGAAAGGTGCTGTAAAGGGCTGCATATGGCCGGAAGGACCACATATATACAAGATAAACGGATATTATTATCTGATGCATGCAGAGGGCGGCACTGGACCGGAGCACAGTATAACGATAGCAAGAAGCACGGAGCTTTTTAAATGGTTTGAAGGATGTCCGAGAAATCCGATATTTACACACAGAAATCTGGGGATGGATTATCCGGTCATCTATGCAGGACATGGTGATCTGGTGGATGATATAAACGGAAACTGGTATGTGGTCATGCTTGCGTCAAGACCATGCAAAAAGCACAGCAGCATGGGCAGGGAGACCTTTATTGCAAAAACAATATGGGAAAACGAATGGCCGGTAATAGCACCAGGAATAGGACATCTTGAGGATACGGTAGATATACCGCTTGAAGAGTGCAGATTTATAGATGAGATATCAGAAAATGATTTTATAACTTTTTGCGAAGCCAAGCCTGATAAGAGGCTGGTTGGAATAGGAAAACGCGACGAGTCTTTTTATTCCCTTAAGGAAAATCCGGGAGTACTGAGACTGTACACAAACAAAGAGCAGATCACTGATCTTGGCACAAGCGCATTTCTTGGACTAAGACAGAAGGGCTATGAGTTTACTGTAAAGACAGCAGTGCGTTTTATCCCACAGTCGGATAATGAGACGGCAGGACTTGTACTTTTCCAGAACAATGAGAATCATCTTCGCGCTGAGATAACAATGGAAGATGGAAGGCTGGTATTTGTGGTGACTACACATATTAAGGGAACTGACAAAAAGATAGCAGTGGCAGATATTATGGAGTACAGCATTACAGAAAAAAACCCACTGTGGAATATATGTATGATCTGTAAGGAACAGGAAGCATCTATATGGATAGGTACGGCCGAAAAGAGCGTAAAAGTCGCAGAAAAAATAAGTCTGCTGCCATATACCACAGAAGAAGCAGGTGGCTTTGTGGGCTGTACGGTCGGTATGTATGCATCCTCAAATGGCAGCAATAGTAATAACTATGCAGAATTTTCATACATAATGCTCACCCAATAAACATTTTGCGGAATTCAGTCGGGGTGCAGCCCTTTTCAGCTTTGAACACCCTTATGAAAGTGGATGGATTTGCAAAGCCTGACTGCATTGCAGTCTCGGTGACAGATATATTGGGATCAGCCAGAAGGGTCAGGGCAAGCTCTATTCTTTTCTGATTTAAGTATTTGTAAAAGGTATTATTGGTAAACTGCTTAAATAGCCGGGTAAAGTGATATTTACTGAATCCGGCTATTTTTGAGATTTCATCAAGTGTTATGTCCTCAGTGCAATGTGTATCGATATACTCACAGATAGACAGAAAACGCTCCAGATATTCCTGCTGTTTGTGTCTGCCGACATTAAAATGACAACTGCTGGCAGTATGATGTCTTCCAATAAGGACAAGTACTTCAAGCATTTTGGAGTAGATCACGGCTTCTGATAGAAATGAGTCGGTCTGGTATTCATCTGATATATCAAGCAGCAGTTTACGGATATTGCTGTGGATATCACCGGAAGTTTCCGGGGTTAGCGTTATAGCAGGTGCTATAAGGGTAAGTATGGAATTAAATTCCTTTATTTTTGAGACAGCAGACCACTCAATCTGCAGGATAAGCCTTTTTCCGGTGTCAGGTGCGATAAGCCTGTGTGTTACACCGGAAGCTATAAAGATAATATCACTCTCATTAAGATGTACCAAATCATCCCCAATCTGCGCTGTATAGCCGCCTTCAAGTGGCATGATAATCTCCATGGGAGTATGCCAGTGAATGGGATAATCTTCTGCTTCCGCATTTATAAAAAGCTTTACATTGCTGTTTTCTTTATAGTTTACTGTCTCATGTATTCCATTCAGATTTTCGATCATATATACTTGTCTCCGTACGGCTGATATTTATGCGCATTTGCGTGAATATAGTTATTATAGCACAAATAGCAATTTTTGAACATTGTGGGGCAACAATTAGAAAGAAAATACTGCATGAATCTGGTAAAATCATTATATAAATTAAAGGAGAAGTCACTATGAGTAAAAAAACTATAGAATATGCAAAAAAACTAGTATCGCAGATGACAATAGATGAGAAGATAAGTCAGATGCTGTATGAGTCACCGGCTATAGAAAGACTGGGGATACCGGAATACAACTGGTGGAATGAGGCTCTTCATGGAGTAGCAAGAGCCGGTGTTGCTACAGTATTTCCTCAGGCGATAGGTCTTGCGGCAGCTTTTGATGCTGACCTGATAGAAAAGATAGGAGATGTTGTATCAACAGAGGGACGTGGAAAGTTCAATGAATTTTCAAAAAAGGGTGATCACGGAATATACAAGGGACTTACCTTCTGGGCACCTAATGTAAATATATTCAGAGATCCAAGATGGGGCAGGGGACATGAGACATACGGGGAAGATCCGTACCTGACAGGTAAGCTTGGCTGCGCATATATAAGGGGATTGCAGGGAGATGATCCGGATCACTTAAAATCGGCAGCCTGTGCAAAGCATTTTGCGGTACACAGCGGTCCGGAAGCCATAAGACATGAGTTTGATGCGAAAGCTTCAAAGCATGATATGTATGATACATATTTGTATGCCTTCAAGCGATGCGTAAAGGATGCAAAGGTTGAGGCTGTCATGGGAGCTTACAACAGGGTAAATGGAGAACCTGCCTGCGGAAGCAGGACACTGCTTAAGGATATACTGCGTGACGAGTTTGGATTTGAAGGTCATGTGGTGTCAGACTGCTGGGCAATACTTGATTTCCACGAACACCATCATGTGACGGATACAGTTGAGGAATCGGCTGCTATGGCTGTAAACAACGGCTGTGACTTAAACTGTGGAAGTGCATTTTTACATCTTAAGGATGCTTATGACAAGGGACTGGTTTCAGACGAGGCGATCACGGCAGCAGTAGAAAGGCTGATGGAGGTGCGTATCCGTCTGGGCATGATGAAGGATTATCCATCGCCATATGAGGATATATCGTATGAGGTTGTAGAATGTAAGGAGCATGTGGAGCTTTCTGTGGAGGCTGCCAGAAGAAGTCTTGTACTTTTAAAGAATAAGGACAATTTCCTGCCTCTCGACAGAAAAAATGTTAAAACTATTGCGGTCATCGGACCAAATGCCAACTCCAGGGATGCACTTATAGGAAATTATTATGGTACCTCATCAAGATATATCACTCCACTTGAGGGATTACAGCAATATCTTGGAGAGGATACAAGAGTGCTTTATGCAGAGGGCTGCCATCTTTACAAGGACAAAGTACAGGGACTTGCAGAGGAAAAGGACAGATTTAAGGAAGCCCTCATCATGGCAGAACAGTCAGATGTGGTCGTAATGTGTCTTGGACTTGATGCAACTATAGAAGGTGAAGAGGGTGATGCCGGAAATGAATATGCAAGCGGTGACAAGCTGGGGCTTATGCTTCCGGGACTTCAGGAGGAACTTTTAGAGGCTGTTGCAGCAGTAGGAAAGCCGGTAATACTTGTGCTGTCAGCAGGAAGTGCGATAGATCTTTCCTGGGCAGAAGAGCATGTGGATGCCATTATAGACAGCTGGTATCCGGGAGCCAGAGGCGGAAAGGCTGTTGCGGAAGCTATATTCGGAGAGTATAGTCCGAGTGGAAAACTGCCGGTTACATTTTATCAGGGCACCGAAAATCTCCCGGAGTTTACGGATTATTCAATGGCTCACAGGACATACCGCTATACAAATGAGAATGTGTTATATCCATTTGGATATGGACTGCATTATGGTGAGACAAACTATGATGGACTGTCAGTGGATAAAGCAGAAAGTGATGTAAACGAACCTGTTGAGGTGTTTGTAAATGTGACAAATGACAGCAGATATACTGTAAATGAGATAGTTCAGCTCTATATCAGGCACGTTGATGCTGCAGAGTATGAGCCGGGATATCAGCTAAAGGGGATTGAGGTTGTAAAGCTTGAGCCATATGAGACTAAGAAAGTAAAGCTGACTCTTTCGCCAAGGGACTTTGCTGTGATAGAAGAAGATGGAAGCTGTGTAGCTGTGCCGGGAATTTATGAGATATCCGCAGGAGGACAGCAGCCTGATGACAGAAGCACAAAGCTCACAGGCAAGCGGACAGAGCGCATTGAGATCGCAAGATGTGGAGAGAAAACAGGGGTAGATTATTAATAATAAATATGTTATTTTATAATTAATGATAAGTTAAAACAGACTTTAGGAGCGGACATATGTCGGCTCCTTTAAGTGATTTCAGAGGAATTGTTTATGAGAAGACCAATATGGAATGCCATTGAGAGAAAGCTTGATGATTATTCACTCAGAAAAAAATTCTACATATTTTATGTACTTTGTGTCATGCTGCCGCTCATAGTGACTGATGCAGTGGTGCTTTCCATCGTAGAAAATGCTGAAAAAGAAAGCAGCAGACATGAAATGTCGAGCATAGCAAGTGCTGTGGGATATAATCTGAACAGCATGGTCAATAACGCAGAAGAGGCAGCTAAGAGTATCTACACCAGCAAGCGCATAGACGATTTTATATCAAAGGAATACACAAGCTCTGCTGAGTATGTATCAGAGTATCAGAGCTTCTTTCAGGATACACTTTTTGAAAACACACTTGGAATGAGCAATATAGTATTTTTCCTGTATGCTGACAATCCTACAATAGTAAATGGCGGAAAAGTAAATGATATGTCTGCTGTAAGAAATACGGATTCTTACAGACTTCTGGAGCAGAAGGAAAGCGGAGGACTCTTTTTTGTATATGAAAAAGGCGTAGCCGGATTGTCAGATGAAAGACATATGATTTATATGAAAAAGCTGGATTTTTACTCATCTGATATCGAAAAGGTACTCAAGATAGAGTTTAATTATGGCAGCATGATGCGTACTTTTAAGAATATGAATTATGATAATGAAGTGCTTATCTGCCATGGAGATGACATAGTGCTGTCAAATGGGGCCTACAGTGGAGTCAACAAACCATTTAAGACATTGGAGGCGATTGGGAAAATAAGCGACTCCGTATACAGGCAGAAGCTCTCTTTGTATGGCTGTGATCTTGATATATATGTGTTTAAGACACGCAGTAATATATGGAGCATGCTTATGCACAATGCACCGATTATTGTTTTTCTGATGCTTATAAATGTATTCTTTCCACTTTGTCTGTTCAGTATCTTTAACCATTCCTTTACGAGCAGGATATTACAGCTTTCAAAGGTATTTAAGTCAGTTGACAGCGAAAAGCTTGTATCTATGACTGACAGGGAGAGCAAAGATGAGATCGGCAGCATGATAAAAAATTACAACAGGATGGTAAGCCGCACAAATGACTTGATCCAGACTGTATATAAGAATAAGCTAAAAGAGCAGGAGATGCTTGTAAGTCAGAAAAACGCAGAGCTTCTTGCACTGCACAGCCAGATAAATCCGCACTTTCTGTTTAATGCGCTTGAGAGCATACGAATGCACAGTCTGCTGAAAAAGGAAAATGAGACGGCTGATATGGTCGAAAAACTCGCCATCATGCAAAGACAGTATGTGGAGTGGGGAAATGATGCTGTAACCGTTGCAAAGGAATGTGAATTTGTAAAGGCCTATCTGGCCTTGCAGAAATACCGGTTTGGCGAGCGGCTGAACTATAACATAGATATAGAAGCAGACTGCATGGAATGTCAGGTGCCAAAACTTACGCTTGTAACCTTTGTTGAAAATGCCTGTGTGCATGGCATAGAAAGTAAAGCTGCTCCGGGCTGGATATTTGTGCGTATATTCAAAAAAGCCGGGTTCATGCATATAGAGGTTGAGGATACAGGCAGCGGAATTGATCCGGATGCTCTTGAAAAAATGAAAAGTAACATGAAAAATGCAGATATCGATATGTTAAAGACCGGTGGCAGAGTGGGCGTGATAAATGCCTGTCTGCGTATCAAAATGGTAACGGAATCTAAAGCAGTATTTGATGTGGACAGTGAGGAAGGCTGCGGTACGACTGTGATGATAAAAATACCGGAAACATATTTATAGGAGATTTAAAATGCTTAAAGTATTATTGGTGGATGATGAGCCTTTTATAATACAGGGGCTTAAGGTGATCATTGATTGGGAAAATGAAGGATTTGAGATAGCAGGAATGGTCTCAAATGGAAAGGAAGCCCTGCAGTTTCTTGAAAATGAGAATGTGGATCTGGTCATAGCCGATATAAGGATGCCGGAGATGACAGGACTTGAGCTGCTTGAGACTTTGAGAAAAGATAAAAAATCAGATGTGTATTTTGTGATATTAAGCGGTTATGCAGATTTTAGCTATGCGCAGCAGGCTATGCAGAATGACTGTACGGATTACATACTAAAGCCTGTGGACAAGGAGATGCTGCTTAAGGTACTAAACAAGGTTCTTGTGCTCAAAAACGAGAAAAACAAGATCGACGAGGATAACAAAAAGATGAAACAGGCATACCTTGCAGGACACCTGATATCTCTGATACGGGGCAAATATGATGAAGTAAACCTGAACTATGTAAAAGAAAATATGAGGTGTGAGGGTGGAGCAAGGTATGTTGAGATACAGGTGGAGCAGTTTCCGGCAGGTGATGAGATACTCGATAGTGATATGAGAAGCTTACAGCGCAAGATGTACGAAAGCTGTGTTGCTTTTCTGGGGGCTGATTCGGCACATTGTGTATTTGATGTATCGGTAAATGAAAAAGTTTATGACATAGGCTTTATATTCTCGGATTATATGGCAGAGGAAGCCGCAAAAAACGAGAGAAAATATCTGGAGGATCTGAGAAGGTATATATGTGATAATACACAAAAGAATATAGTTATGCTGGTCGGAAGAAAAGTATCAGATATATCAAAGATAGCCAGATCATACGGCAATGCATGTATGCTCAGGTCGTTTCAGGGATTTCGCATAGTAAAGAGCATATATTACTATGAGGATGAAGTAAAGATATCGGCAGATGGAATAGTGCTTTGTAAAGATAGTCTGGATGAGCTGCTTAGGACAGTGGAACAGAACAACCATGTTGAGATAAGAAATGCAGTTGCCACATTTTATGATGAGATGTCCAGCATGGGTATGAATGGGGAAAGCATGAACTTAAATATCAATTATCTGTTGTTTCAGTTCATACACCTGGCAAGTGAGCAGGATGATAATGTAAATCAGCAGGAGATTTTGCGACTCATAAGTGAGAGCAGCTTTAAGACCGGTATTGAGAGGGGAAGCCGTGCACATATGACAAGATTTTGCTGTGAGTATGGTGATTATCTGTCGCAGCTTAGAAAAAATGTGTCAAGAGGTGTGATCGGCATGGTAGAAAAGGAAGTAAGAGACAATTATGCCACGAACATCACGCTTAAGAGCCTGAGTGAGAAGTATTATGTAAACAGTGCATACTTAGGGCAGCTTTTCAGAAAAAAATACGGACAGTCCTTTAAGGATTATCTGAACAATTACAGGATGGAACGGGCGGCAGAGCTTCTGCTTAGGACTGATAAGAAGATAATACAGATAGCAGAGGAAGTCGGATATCATGATATGGATTATTTTGTGAACAGGTTTATACAGGTAAAAGGCTGTACACCGGCGCGTTTCAGACGCCAGATGCAAAGTGGAGAATAATATATATTACTGCAAAACAGGGTAAATTATAGTTTTTTCGAGAAACTATAGTTTACCCTGTTTTTGACTATAGTTACTCCGATTGTTTGAAAACTTAAAAAGTATAAAATTAAGTTATCAAAAGGGAGGACATTACAATATGAGAAGAAAAAAATTTGTAAGCATGCTGCTTGTGGCTACTATGGCAGCAACACTGTTTGCCGGATGTGGCAATGATAGTGGCAAAAAAGGTAGCTCCGGAGGTGCGAAAGAGTTTGATGCATTCTTTGCTGTACCGGGATCTGAAATCAATGATGATAATGAAATCCAGAAGATCATCGAGGAAAAGACAGGTGTAAGGGTAAAGGAAACCTGGCTTACCGGACAGACAGCAGATGAGGCAGTCGGAACAATGATCGCAGGTGGCGAGTATCCTGATTTCATTGACGGTATAAGTGGACAGAAGCAGTTATATGATGCAGGCGCACTTGTTCCATTGGATGACTACATCGAGAAATATCCAAACATCAAAAATCTTTTCACAGAACTTGAGTGGGAAAAACTTCGTCAGGATGACGGACATATCTACTGGATACCACAGTTTAGCTGCATAAAGGGAGACGAGAAAGTCTGCACACACAATGACGAGGCATTCTGGATCCAGGCAAGAGTACTTAAATGGGCTAACTATCCGGAGATCAAGACACTGGATCAGTATTTTGACCTCATCGAGAAATATAATGAAGCAAATCCAACAATGGCTGATGGAACAGAAAATATTCCATATACAATCCTTTGTGAAGATTGGAGATATTTCTGTCTTGAGAATGCACCACAGTTCCTTGACGGATATCCAAACGATGGATCATGTATGGTAGATCCTGATACAAAGAAAGTACTTGACTATAATACATCTGATACAGCAGTTAAATATTTCAAGAAGCTCAATGAAGAGTATAATAAGGGAATTGTAGATCCTGAGTCATTCACACAGACATATGATGAATATATCTCTAAGCTTTCTACAGGACGTGTACTTGGAATGATTGACCAGTGGTGGGATTTTGCATACACAGCAGGTGATGCAATTAAACAGGCAGGCCTTGATGAGCAGGGATGCGATTACATTCCGGTACCTGTAACAATCGACGGCCGTGACAATCAGTGGCACAATGCAGGCGGCGCTTTCAACGCGTCAACAGGTCTTGCTGTTACAACAGCCTGTGATGATGTAGATGCGGCCATGAAGTTTGTAAATGATCTTCTTGATCAGGATATCCACAATCTAAGATACTGGGGTGTCAAGGGTACTGACTATGAAGTAGATGAGAATGGTGAGTTTTACAAAACAGCAGATGAGAGAAAGAAGGCTTATGATACAGCATACAAGGCCTCTCATTCATGCCCATACTCATACTTCCCACAGTACAATGGAACAAGTGATGATGGAATCAATGCCAACAAACCTGATGGACAGGCAAGAGAGTTCTATGATGGTCTTAACAGTGATGTAAAAGAGGTTTTCGATGCCTATGGTGTTAAGACATACGTTGAAATGCTTGGAACAAACAATGCACCTGGAGACTGGTATCCGATGTGGTCATTCTCTAACAACTTTACCACAGACACTCCTGGTGGAGTAGCCTGGACAAAGATTGGCGAACTTAAGCATGCGGAGCTTCCAAAGGTTGTTATGGCAAAAGACTTTGACAGTGCATGGGATACATACATGGATAAATACAATGCATGTAATCCACAGGATTTCCTGGGTGAATTACAGACCGAGCTTGATAAAAGATTAGAGCAGGCTGCTAAATTCAAATAAAGCTTAAATGAAATTTAAGGCAGGCAGATATAATAGCGTTTTATCTGCCTGCTGACTTTAAGGAGTGGTGTCATGTCATTAACGAGAAAAAACAAAAAAGAGAAGGTCAGAGAACCTAGAACAAAAATTACATGGAAAGAAGTCAAACGTCAGAAAGTGCTGCTGTTCTGGGCAGCAATAATGGTGGCATATGGAGTTATATTCTATTATCTACCGCTCGCTGGCTGGGCAATGGCATTTCAGGATTACAAACCAAGACTTGGTATATTCCATTCTGCATTTGTTGGATTGGACAAATTCAAGATGCTGTTCTCGGATATGACATTTATCCGTGTTATAAGAAATACACTTGCAATGGGTGTTATCAATCTGGTTGTAACTTTTGTCACAGCCATAGCATTTGCAATCTTACTGAATGAGATTGCATCAAAGGGTGGAAAGAAAGTAGTACAGACTATATCATATCTTCCACATTTCCTTTCATGGATCATTGTAACAGGTATTTTACACGATATGCTTTCAGGAACAGGTATTGTAAATGAGTTCCTTGTAAATATGCATATTATAGACCAACCGATAAACTTTTTCGCACATCCGGGATATTTCTGGCCGATAGTGGCATTTGCCAATGTATGGAAAGAAACAGGATGGAATGCAATCATATATCTTGCAGCCATTACATCAATAGATCCTTCACTTTACGAAGCAGCATCTATTGATGGAGCGGGACGCTGGGCAAAGATCAAGTATGTAACACTGCCGGGAATCAAACCAACTATTATAATCCTTCTTCTTATGAATGTAGGTAATGTTTTAAATGCAGGATTTGAGATACAGTATCTCTTAGGAAACGGTCTGATACAGGATGTATCACAGACTATTGATATTTATGTACTTAAATGGGGCATAAGCCAGGGAGATTATGCAATAGGTACCGCAGCAGGTATATTCAAGAGTGTGGTAAGTATAATTCTTATATTTATTGCAAATAGAATTGCCAAACATAATGGTGAAGAGCAGTTGTTTTAAGGAGGTCTTGTACGATGGCAGATATAACAGCAGGCTCTGTAAAGAGCAAAAAGAAAAAGAAGATAAGTATATTTCCAATTGTAAATGGCATCATTATGGTACTGTTTGTGATCATAACGCTTTATCCGGTGCTTAATACACTTGCGATATCGCTTAATGATGGTACAGATGCATTAAGAGGTGGAATTTACCTCTTACCAAGAAAGTTTACCTGGAAGAATTATATAACGGTTTTGCAAAAAAATAATCTTATAACAGGAGCATATATTACTGTTGCCAGAACAATAATTGGAACAGTCTTAGCACTGGTGGCAAATGCAATCCTTGCTTTTATAGTCAGCAGAAAAAGATTTTTGTTCAAAAGAGGTTTATCCCTGTTTTGGGTTATCACAATGTATGTCAATGGTGGATTAATCCCTGTCTTCCTCCTGTACAAGGGACTTGGGCTTACCAATAGTTTTTGGGTTTATGTAGTCCCTGGAATGGTCAGTGCGTTTAACATGCTCGTTATCAGGACCTATATGAATGGAATTCCTGATAGCTTAGAGGAATCAGCGCAGCTTGACGGTGCAGGATATACCACCATTTTTCTGAAGATTTATTCCCCTCTCTGCAAACCGGTATATGCGACAGTAGCTTTATTCGTAGCAGTAGGACAGTGGAACTCATGGTTTGATGCAATGCTTTATAACCGTATGAGTACAAAGCTTACTACATTACAGTATGAGCTTATGAAGCTTCTTTCAGCTGTAACAAATCAGGGAGGATCAGCAGAAGCAATGAAAAATGCTGTAGGCGCAGTTACACCTACCTCAGTTCGTGCCGCAGCAACAATTGTAACAATGCTTCCGATCATATGTATTTACCCGTTTTTACAGAAATACTTTGTTACAGGACTTACACTTGGTGGAGTTAAAGAATAAATATTTTTTTACAGGATGCCCGGCAGGATAACTGCCGGGTGTTTTTGTGTAAATGTTTATTTGAAAGGAGAATTTTCTTCAAATCAGGAGCAAAATGAGAAAAATGGTACGTTGGCACTAAATAGTAGTGGATTATTATAAAAAACTGTTGTATAATAAAACTACTTTAAAAACTCAAACAAAAGAAGGGGGATTTTATGAATAGTCAACAGTATAACAGAGCCAACAAACGTGTATTCCTGGCGGTAATCATAGTATTTGCATATATAGCATTTACGTTATTTGCAGCAGTTGGGACAAAAGATGCTGATATTACCAGGATAAGTATACAGCTTGTTGCGGCAATAGCAGTAATAGTAATAGCTGTAATTGCATTTATTACAAAAAGAGACAGCAGAACAGGTGCGCTTATACTTGTAAGCGCCATGACAGCAGGATATTTTATTATCGCACTGATCAATTCAACAATCGGTACATGGACATATGCCCTGCCGCTTGTTATTGCAGCGATGATATATCTGGATATAAAGATGATGATGGTGATGAACGCAGTAATAATCATATCCAGCGTCATCAGGCTTGTAATGCAGCTTGGAATAGGGGGTACAGTTCTTCAGAATGATGTGATAGCAGTTTTTGTACTTGTACTTGTGGGATATGCGTCAGACAGCATCACGATTCTTCTTACCCATTTCTTCGATGAAAATATGGAAGAAATCAAAGAATCTGCTATGGCACAGGTGGACAGCAATAAGAAGATGGTAATGGTTGCGGAGAATATTTCAAAGCACTTTGACGAGGCTATGACCATGTTAAATGATCTCGATGAGTCTGTTGCGGTGAGCCATAGTTCGATCCAGGAGATAGCAGACAGCACAGAGAGCACTGCGGAGGCTATCCAGAAGCAGGCAGCTATGTGTGTTGATATTCAGGGAAATACAGACAATGCAGAAAGTGGAATCAAGGCTATGATAGATGCCTCACGCCAGACTGATGAGACCGTAAAGCAGGGAGCTGATGTTGTGGAAGAACTCAAGGAGCAGGCACACAACGTGGCAGAGGCAAGCAATGTTACAGTGTCAGTTATCCAGAGTCTTACAGCTAAGGTAGAGGAAGTAAAGAGCTTTGTTGAGTCGATTATCAATATTTCTAACCAGACAAATCTGCTTGCTCTCAATGCTTCAATTGAGGCGGCCAGGGCAGGTGAAGCAGGAAAGGGCTTTGCGGTAGTTGCAGATGAAATCAGACAGCTCTCAGAGCAGACAAAGGATGCATCAGCCAATATTACAGAGATTATAAACAAGCTCAATGAGGACACAAGGCGTGCCAACGAGAGTATCGAGAACTCAGTATCATCGGTAGAGAAGCAGAATGAGCTTATCGACGATACAAGAGACAAGTTTAATGCCATGGGAGAGGCCGTTGAGCTGTTGATGAAGGATATCAATGTGGCTGAGGAGAGTATCAAAAAGATTCTTGATTCAACAACAGTCATATCAGACAATATCACACACCTTTCAGCTACAGGAGAAGAGGTCGCAGCTTCTTCAACAGAGGGACTTCGCATGGCTGATACCACAGTCGAGAGCATGGCAAAGTGCAAGAAAGTACTGGAAAATATCTACATGCTTGCAGATGACCTCAAAAACTCTGTTGAGGAGAGCGAGGAAGTACTTGGACAGAAATATGATTTCCAGGAGCAGTAAATATGATTTTCATATTCATGGCAGGAGTGCATTAGCTCCTGCCATTTTTACATATATTTTTATAGATAAAAATATTTACATTATCGTAATATATGATAAAATATTTCTAACACAATAGAAACATAAACATAGGATATATGGAGGAAGTTATGGACGATAACAATTTTATGAACAATGACAACCAGTCATCAGGCACACCGGACAATACAGGTGTATTCGGGCAGTCAGCAGGAACAGCAAATGGCTCAGATACATACAGCCAGCCACATGACACATACAGCCAGCCGACAGACACATATGGTCAGCCGGTATCCCAGCAGGGCAGTGGCAATGCGTATGCATATGGACAGGCATCAGACCAGACAGGCAGCACAGACGGATATGTCAATAATCCGGGCAGTGCATATGGTTATGCAAATCAGGGTACATACAATCAGAATTCAAATGCCCAGGGTACATACAACCAGAATCCAAATGCCCAGGGTACATACAACCAGAACACATATGCTCAGGGCTCATTTAATCAGTCAGCTTACGGACAGACGCAGTATGGCCAGCAGCAAAACGGACAGGGTGGCTACAATCAGACCGCATACGGACAGACAGCCTACAATCAGCCACAGTATGGAGCTAATCCATACAACCAGCCGCCAAAGAACAGCAATGGCTTTGGTATAGCTTCTCTGGTACTTGGAATCGCATCTATTGTACTGTTTTGTACATGCATCAATTATGTGACAGCTCTGCTTGCTATCATTTTTGGTATTATACATATCATAAAGGGCAACAACAAGGTGTTTGGTATAGTTGGTATAGCAACAGCAGCTATCTCAGTTATAGTCAGCATCATATTCTGGGTTGTGGCAGGCTCAAATGCAAGCACAGATTTTGAAAAGGAGTTCATGAAGGGCTTTGATGAGGGCTATGAGTATTATAATGATGACGATTCCTATGAGGATTACGATTATGATTATGATTATGATTCTTTTGATTATGACGATTTTGATTATCAGAATTTTGAGTATGATGGCATTTATTAGAGTTAATTATTATCAAATTATTACAGAATCAATTACATCTTGACAACAGTGGCTTTTCAGTTATATACTTAAACACAGTTAGTAAAAGGCAGTGACGAAGACAGTAGAGATGGCAGGAAAGTCAAAGAGAGCCGGGACAGGTGAGAGCCGGTATGAGTAGAGCCGTTTTGAAAATCACTTCTGAGCCGCAGGCTAAAATCGCCATACAGCGTTGCGAGAGTAGGTTCTGACGTATTCCCTACGTTACAGGGGCGGGTATGCAAGGGTATTTCCCTTAAGTACATTGTAATAGGTGGTATAGACGTATCAGGCACGCGTTCCTAATTACAGGAATGTGTGCCTTTTTTTGTGAATATTCCATAAACCGGGATGTTTACGAACAATATAGAATAAGGAGAGATAGTCATGTACAACAAAGTTGACACCAATATGAACTTCGTTGAACGCGAGAAGAAGACAGAGCAGTTCTGGAGAGAGAACAATATCTTCAGAAAATCTATGGAAAACAGAAAAGAAGGAGAGACATACACATTCTATGATGGACCTCCTACAGCAAACGGAAAGCCTCACATCGGACATGTTGAGACACGTACCATAAAGGATATGATTCCAAGATTCCAGACCATGAAGGGCAAATATGTGCCACGTAAAGCAGGCTGGGATACACACGGACTTCCTGTTGAGATTGAGGTGGAGAAGCTTCTCGGCCTTGACGGCAAGGATCAGATTGAGAACTACGGACTTGAGCCATTCATCAAGAAGTGTAAAGAGTCTGTATGGAAATACAA
>OGFI01001087.1_pt1 | contig 15274 bp, 12 predicted proteins | sample 1570901 | NCBI WGS metagenome assembly OGFI01 (sample SAMEA2582018, study PRJEB24529) | metagenome | biome: Human gut stool | place: China | collected 2011 | reverse complement strand
CCTCCATTTTCCATGTGAAGGATACCCCTTTATGCGGAAAGGGGTGAACAGTGTGGCATTATGTCTGTTTGAACACAACGAGAAGGCATATCATGCGGCAGTCCGGATGATGGACCAGTATGGCAAAGCTGCCATTGTTCATCCGACCGGCACCGGAAAGAGCTATATTGCGTTCAAGCTGATCGAGGAAAACCCGGAAAAGGTCGTGCTTTGGCTTTCTCCCAGTGAATATATCTTCAAGACCCAGCTGGAGAGCCTGAAAAGGAACGACCCGGATTTTCCGTTGGCAAATGTTCACTTTTATACCTACGCCAAACTGATGTGCTGTACACAGGCACAGCTGGACGAAATAGCGGCACAGAAGCCTGCCTATATTATACTCGATGAATTCCATCGTGCCGGTGCTGAATGCTGGGGCGAAAGCACGGCGGCTTTATTAAAGTTATGTCCGGACGCAAAACTTCTGGGTCTGACGGCAACAAATATCCGCTATCTGGATAACAACCGCGACATGGCCGAAAAACTTTTCGGTGGACATATTGCCAGCGACATGAACCTTGGCGAAGCAGTCGTCAGGGGCATTTTGCCTGCCCCGAAATATGTGACCACAGTTTATCAGTACCAGAAAACGCTTGCAAAGTATCAGGCACGAGTGGACAACCTGCGGGCACCGGGCATTCAGGATGTGAATCAGAAATATCTGGACGCTCTGCGCCACGCACTGGAGCAGGCAGACGGCCTGGATAAAGTATTTGCCCATCATATCACAAACAAGTCCGGTAAGTACATCGTGTTCTGCGCAAATAAGGAGCACATGGACGAGATGGTGTCCCATGTGACGGAATGGTTTGCAGGGGTCAACCCGGACGTGGTGGTGTACGAAGCCTACTCCGATGACCCGAACACCGACAAGGCTTTTGCGGACTTCAAAACGGACACAAGCAACCGGCTGAAGCTGCTGTTCTGCATCGATATGCTCAACGAGGGCGTCCATGTGGAAGGCATTTCCGGGGTCATCCTGTTCCGACCAACGATTTCGCCAATCATCTACAAGCAGCAGATCGGACGAGCCCTGACCGCCGGAGATACCGCAGCTCCGCTGATTCTCGATGTGGTCAACAACTTTGAGGGTTTGACCAGCATTTCCGGTCTGCAAAGCGAGATGCAGGAAGCAGTCCATCGTCTTTATGCCAACGGTGAGGGCGACAAGATCGTAACCGAGCGGTTTGAGGTCATCGAACAGGTGCACGACTGCCGGGTGCTGTTCGAACAACTGCAGGCAAGCCTTTCTTCCAGCTGGGAGCACTATTTCTCCGAGGCAAGCATCTACTATGCGGAGCACGGCAACCTGAACGTCCCGAAACTGTATAACACGCCCAGCGGTCTGAGCCTTGGTGTGTGGCTGGTGACCCAGCGCCGAGTGCGCGAGGGACAAATCCAAGGAAATCTGACCGAGCAGCAAATCGCACGGCTGGACAGCATCGGCATGGTCTGGGGCAACCGGAAGGAAATCGCGTGGCAGAACGGATTTGAGGTCGCAAAGAAATACCACGAGACCTATGGAAACCTGATGGTGTCCAGAAAGTATGTAGACCCAGATGGCTATCCCTTGGGACAGTGGATTCTTAAGACCCGGCAGCAAAAGCTGAATGGTCGTTTGAAGGAAGAACGCATAGCACAGCTTGATGAGATTGACATGGTGTGGAGCGTTTTTGATGCCAAGTGGGAAAAGGCTTATGCACTGGCTGCAGTCTATTACGAGGAAAACGGAAACCTGAATATCCCACGTTCCTATGTGACAGCGGCTGGTGAACGGCTGGGACAGTGGGTCGCAAGCCAACAATGGGCGTATCCGAAAGGAAAACTGACGGACGAACAGGTTGAACGGCTGAACCGGATCGGAATGTACTGGGGCAACCGCAATGACCGCCAGTGGAACGAAGGGTATCAGGAAGCCAAACGCTACTTTGATGCCCACGGCGACCTGAACGTCCCGGCAGAATATGTGTCACCGGGTGGTTACAACCTTGGGAATTGGGTCAAGCGGCAGCGGTACGCACGGCTGAATCCTGAAAAAAGCTGTGCTGTTCTGACGGAAGAGCGGATTGCAAAGCTGGATACCATCGGGATGCGGTGGGAGAAAGTGGATTCGAGGTCACATCGGTTGGAGCTGGCGCAGGGGTCTAAGAGGAAAAGCGAAAATCTGAATGTTTCAGCTAACCACAAAACGGGGGAAGATGTCGGTTTGTGTGGTTGATAGCGCGCTCCAAAACGGTTTCTATAAAGAGCATTGGAAAAGTGCGTTGGAGAAGTTGAGTGAGCCGTAAAGAAAGAAAAGCTAAAGGAGTTATTGGAGAGGATTATGTCAAAGTTTCAGCATGATGTGATGTTGCGGATCGTAAAGATCTTGAACGTTCTGATGATCGAGCTGCCGTTTGCGGCCTGCTGGTTCCTGTACTACTCGCACCAGACCTACGCAAATCTGGCATGGAATGGAAATCTGGCGATTTTGTGCCTGTTTTTCCTTCTGTATATCATTTTGGGTAAGGTCTACGACGCATTTTTGATGTCGATGCAGCGGATTTCGGAACTGGTGTACAGTCAGATCCTTGGCGCGATGGCAACCGATGGTATTTTGTACATTGTGATCTGCCTGATGTCGGCAAAGCTTTGCAACTTGTGGCCTGGCATTGCGGCAATTGCGGGGCAGCTGGTGATGTCTGCGATTTGGGCATCCTGCGCACATAAATGGTACTACACGACCTTCCCGCCGCAGAAGACCGCAGTGGTCTACGATGTACGACACGGCATGGAAAAGCTCATCAACGAGTACGGTCTGAGCCAGAAATACGATGTGCAGGTCACCCTGAGCGTGTCGGAGTGTCTGGCGGACTTGAGCATTCTGGACGGCATGGAGACGGTTTTTGTCAGTGGTGTTCACAGCCATGAGCGCAACATTATTCTGAAGCACTGCGTAGGGAAGGGCATCAATGTGTTCGTCATCCCCCGCGTTGGCGACGTTATCATGAGCGGCGCTTATCCGATGCACATGTTCCATCTGCCGATGCTGCGTGTTGGCCGTTACATGGCAAGCCCGGAATTCTTGTTCGTCAAGCGTACGATGGATATTGTGATCTCGCTGGTGGCACTGATCATTCTGAGCCCGCTGTTTTTGATTACGGCCATTGCAGTCAAGTCCGATGGTGGCCCTGCCTTCTACAAGCAGGTGCGCCTGACCAAGGACGGCAAGCAGTTCGAAATTCTGAAGTTCCGCTCCATGCGTGTGGATGCTGAAAAAGATGGCGTAGCACGTCTTTCCACCGGCGACAAGGATGACCGCATTACGAAGGTTGGCCGCGTCATCCGTGCCTGCCGTTTGGACGAACTGCCCCAGCTGTTGAACATTCTGAAGGGTGATTTGTCCGTAGTTGGTCCCCGCCCGGAGCGCCCGGAAATCGCTGCCCAGTACTGCGAAGAGATGCCGGAGTTTGCGCTGCGTTTGCAGGCCAAAGCTGGTTTGACCGGTTATGCGCAGGTGTATGGCAAGTACAACACCACTCCCTACGATAAGCTGCAGATGGATTTGATGTACATTGCACATCCCAGCCTGATCGAGGATCTGAAAATTATGCTGGCAACCGTGAAAATCTTGTTTATGCCGGAGAGTACAGAGGGCGTTGAAGAAGGAGCAACTACTGCAATGAGCCAGGAAAACGACGACAAAATGATGGTTTGATGTAGCGAGAATGTAAGACTGCTATTTTAGACTGCCGCTGCAAGATATAAGGGCTTAAAGAAAAAGAAGCGGCTCAGACTCTTTGAGATGAGTCTGGGCTGTTTTCGTGGAGAGAGGAATGAGGACACAGGGCGATGTTACATGAAGATTTCGGGTTGATAAGAATTATCATGGCAGCCTACAACGCAGAAAAAACAATAGAGAAGGCTATTAGTTCCGTGCTAAATCAGACTTATCCAAACTTTGAACTTCTTGTGGTTAATGATTGCTCGAAGGACGGAACGATAGAATTAGTCAAGGACATCGCGGCAAAGGACAGCCGTGTGCGCCTTATTTCTAATGTAGGGAACAGCGGTGTGTCCTACACGCGCAAGCATGGCTTGGAAGAGGCGAAGGGCTCGTGGATTGCAATTCTTGACAGTGATGATGCGTGGACACCGGAAAAGCAAATTGACATTCAAAAAAGAATGAACGCAGATTTGCTTTTCACGGGTTCCACTTTTATGGATTCAGATGGGCAGCCAATTGACTGGTATCTCCGTGCTCCGGCGAAAGTTACTTACCGACAGATGCTGAAGCAGAACGTGCTATCTAATTCCTCTGCGCTGGTGCTTAAAGAGCTATATGCAAAGCACTATGCAAGCAGTGGCGGGATGCATGAGGACTTTGCAATTTGGCTCAGCATTCTGAAAGAGGGGAAGAAAGCCTATGGCGTGGATGAGCCGCTGCTCATTTACCGAATTGCAGAATCATCGCAGTCAGGCAATAAGGTCAAGGCTGCAAAGATGAATTGGAATACATATCGGTATGTCGGATTGAACCCGATAGAGGCCGCGTAATATGAGGGCTGGTACATGGTGAAGAACGTTATTAAGTACACGAATCTGAAAATCTCCTGGGAGGGAACACAAAGTAACCCCGATAGAGAAATCTATATTGTTGATTTCTCCGCACCTGCACTGTATGGATGTAAACAGTGGAGGGCGGCATGAAAAACAGCATTCTGATTTCCGTCGTGATGCCGAACTACAATGGTCATCGTTTTGTTGAACAGGCAATCGATAGTGTGCTTAACCAGACTTATCAGAATTTTGAGCTGATTGTGGTAGATGACTGCTCCAATGATGATTCGTTGAGTCGCATCGAGCAGAAGGCTCAAAGAGATAATCGCATCCGAGTAATTGCTTTGGAATACAACGCAGGCGTGGCAAATGCCCGCAATGTCGGTATCAAAGAGGCTAAAGGAGAGTACATCGCCCTCTTGGATAATGATGACCTGTGGACCAAAGATAAGCTGGAACGACAACTGGCTCTCGCTAAAAAAGGTGCTGATATCGTTTACTGTTCCTATGACTTTATCGATGAAGAGAGCAGGAGCATAAAAAAGCCTTTTGTTGTCCCGCAGCAGACGAACTTTAATAAAATGCTGGCATCAAGCGTCATAAGTTGTTCGACCAGCTTTATCAAGGCAGAGCTAATGCAAGCACATCCATTTAATCCGGACTTTTATCATGAAGATTATGTTTTATGGATGGAACTGCTTCGTGTCTGCCCGACTGCATACGGCGATCAGAAGGTGTTGATGCATTATCGTCAGGTCACTGGGTCAAGATCGAACAAAAAGGGTAATGCGGCCAAGGAACGTTGGAATACATACCGGAAGGCACTGAAGCTTGATACGGTAACAAGCGCGTGGGCGTTTGTGAGATATGCCGTGAACGGTGTTATGAAATATTACCTGTAAGTAAAGGACAATTAAATATGAAATATGTTGTATTTACGTTCGACGATGGTAGAAGGGATAATTTCACTTACGCGTATCCCATCATGAAGAAATACGGGATTGTTGGAACACTATTTTGTACAACAGGTTATATTGATGGAACTTGGAAAAAGGATGATTCTTGGCATAGTGCTGGTGAGGCAATTCATGTTGCCGAAATGAAAAAACTTCAGCAGAACGGTTGGGAATTAGCGCTTCATGGGGATAAACACTTAACCGAAGTTGATGATCTAAGGCTCGCATCTCAAAAGATGGCACAGTGGGGATTTAAGAATCGTCCAATTGGTTTTTCTATGCCAAATTCTAATGTCGAAGAAGAAAAGCTAAATGCGGTAATAGATACATTACTTGGCTCAGAGCTGCTTTATATACGTGCTGGGCGACAAATTGACACGAAAAGCTTTTCTGCGAGGGCGCTGTATGCATTGTATACATATGGACATATCCAGTGGGCATATAACAGGTTTAACAATAAAAGCTTGATTTTCTTGAATGAAATTGACAGAAAACAGATTTTCTCAGTCGTTGTACGCTGCAGGGATAATCCTGAAATGATTGCTCGATTTATTGAACAGAGTCCGGATAACACGTGCGTTGTCTTGATGTTGCACAGCATTTTGCCTGAGGATAGTCGGTACTATGGGACGGATCCGTGGAACTGGAGTTATGCACGGTTTGAAAAATTCTGCAAGAAAATTGAAATAATGATGACTACGAAAAAAGTTGAAGTCGCTACACTTGAACAAATCATAAATAGAACATTTTAATTAAAAAATATGAGAAAATGCTTGAAAAGGTGCCGAAAAAATGACAGATATAAAAATTAGTGTAATTATACCAGTCTATAATGCCGAAAAGTACATAGCTCAATGTGTTGAGTCAGTATTGAAACAGACATTTCAGAGCATTGAGATAGTAGTAGTAAATGATGGATCCACAGATAGAACACCAGAAATTCTCTCAAAATACGCGAAAAAATTTAGCAACATAAAAATAGTATCTCAGGAAAACCAAGGACTTTTTAGGGCAAGAGTAAATGGCTTTAGGGCATCCAGAGGAAAGTATATTGGGTGGATAGATGCGGATGACTTTGTAAAGCCGACCATGTTTGAAAAATTATATAACAAAGCAATAAGTAAGCATGCGGATTTTGTCAATTGCGATTATGATTTTTATCCCCAAAAAAACAAGTATAAAGAAAAGTGGTTTAAGGAGTATACGGGAACACTCGATTGGATGTTTTTAGAACGTAATATGCAGCCATGGTGCAAATTGGTTGATCGTTCATTGATCGAAAACAATGATATTTTGAATCTTTGGCCAACTTGTGGCGACGGAGTGTACTATAAAATTGCGCTATGCGCCAACAAAATTGCAACTGTAAACGAACCGCTGTATTGCTATCGCGTCGGGCATGAAAGCATGAGCGGCGGTACATTTAAAGGAAAAACAAAACATTATATAGATTGTGTTGCATGGGCTAAAGCATCAATGAATTTCGCAAGAGGAACAAAATATCAGGAAAATTTAAGCACTTATTTTGAATATCTCTATGTATATGCACTAATTCAGTTATGCTGTGTAGCTGCCTACAATAAAGAACATGATTTATACATGAAGGCAAAATCAGAAATGAAACCATATTTACAGAGGACGAAAAAGGTATCCGGTGAAATATTAGATTTTAACTATGGAAGGCTGAAAAGCTTTGTGCTAAGAGTATTGATTCCGAGTAACTATTTTTTGGCTAAAGTGCTAACTAATATTGCATTTAGCTAAACGTTATCGAAAAGGTATTATAATGAACAATATAGTGTGGGTTGCCTAATAGCTTATGAAAAAATATGTAATAGATACCGTCAATCCAAAGGATTTTACAGCGGGTTCAAAAGCAAGAAATGATATTGAGAGTATCCTAACAGTGAATGGATACGATAAACTATCTATTATAGTAGGTGAAAACAAGAAAAAAATACTAAGTGAAACATATAAAATCAAAAAGCAACTCAAGAGTATACTTGATTGCGTTGAGAAGAACTCCTTGGTTGTATTTCAGTATCCTTGGGGAACTTTGAGCTATGGGATGGCGAAAATCATTTGTGAAAAAAGACAAAGCAGAGGCATTCAGGCGGTTGCAATTATTCATGATCTCAACTCTGTCCGGACGGGCTCAAAGGCTACAAAGCTGTACTACAATTACTACGTAAAGGAAATAAAGTATCTTTCGCAGTTTGATTTTGTAGTATGTCATAATAAGTCCATGAGAAGGTATTTAATCAACAATGGAATTGATGGTAAAAAAATAATTCCCTTGGAAATATTTGATTATCTTACAGAAACCGCTGCCAAAAGAGCTTTGATCACGCCAAAGGAAATAAGAAAAATTAATATTGCAGGGAATTTGTCAAAAGATAAAACAGAATATATTTATAAACTACCAGAACTTGGAATTGAAAATTGTTCTGTACAGCTTTATGGGCCTTTTTATAGTGGAGAAAAATCAACAAAGATTATTTATAATGGAAAATTTCCGGCGGATGAGTTGCCTAAATATCTTACAGCAGGCTTCGGGCTAGTGTGGGATGGCACAGATGTTACTACTTGTGCCGGACATTTTGGTCAATACCTCAAAATCAATAACCCACACAAGCTTTCGCTATATATGGCGTGTGGAATTCCTGTGATCGTTTGGAAACAGGCAGCTATCGCAGACTTTGTTACAAACAACAATGTCGGATTTTGTGTCGAGTCGTTAGCGGAAATTGATAATATCATGAAAAATCTAACAGTAGAAAAATATACTGAACTTCAAAGTAATGTTGCTTTAATTCAGCAACGGGTAAGAAATGGTCAGTATATTCTGGAAGCAATGAATAAGATTACACAGGAAGTGGGGGAGAGTATGTAATGGGACCACATGTTAGTGTTATTGTTCCCATATACAATGTGGAAGCATATATACATCAATGCATTAAAAGCATACTATCCCAAAGCTATCATGATTTTGAACTAATCCTGGTGGACGATGGCTCTCCGGATCGCTGTGGTGAAATCTGCGACCATTATGCTCGGATGGATAATCGCATTCGCGTTATCCACAAGAAAAATGGGGGCTTGTCAGATGCACGAAATAAAGGAATTGATATTGCACGTGGAGATTTTCTTACCTTTATTGACAGCGATGATTGCATTTCAAGTGATTATCTTGAATTGTTGGTAAAAACACAGCAAAAGTACGGTTCTGATATTGTTCAAGGAGAAATGACCCGAAATATTGGTGATCTTGGAAATGTGGTGCCAAATTTGGGCGTGGATATCATGAGCCCTGCTGAAAGTTTTCGGGATTTGCTTTGCTTCAAAAGGACAAAGGTATATGCTTGTGACAAACTCTTTAAAAAATCTCTGATACTGGCTCACTCACTATATTATCCGGTTGGTCGACTAAACGAAGATTGTGCAACTACGTATAAAATGATCTTACAGAGCAATAAAGTTGTTTTGATTCCAAATGTGATTTATTTTTATCGCACCAACGAAAATAGTATCCTGAATAGTGCGTTTAAATGTAAAAGATTTGAGTTGTGGAGTGTTCCAACTGAAATACAGGATTATCTTGGTGAAAACTGGGAAATATTTAAGCATGAGTTGGAATACTACAAATTCCGTGTAGGTGTAAACTTAATAAATGAAAGTATTCAGTCGTGTGATTTGGATGTGGAACGTTACCGCAACGAAATTCTAAGACAAGTAAAAAATATGAGCCTTAATGAAAATGAACTGGACTTGAAGTACAGATTGATTTATAGATTGATTCGTTTGAATCCCAAACTGTATTGTATGACCGTAAAAAATATGCGAAGGAGAAAATAGTGTTATATCATGATCATTGCACCGATACTGCTTTTGCTGATGCCTCCGCTTTCATTATTCTATTCTGCTTTGGGATTATGTAGGAATCCGCATAATTGGAAAAGGTATCTTCCTTTTCTTGTGATTTCTATATTTGTGCTTGCATATGCGTATGTACCGACTGGCACGCCAGATTTGGTAAGATATATTGAAACAGCACAGCGATTGCATGGAAAGACCCTTTCAGAAGCAATTGTTTTTATGAATGATGGTCTTTATATCGAGAACATTTACTTTTGGATCATCTCACAGATAGGAGACTATCAATTATTAGGCGCTGTCCCATGTACAATTGTCTATGCCATAGCCTTTTATATAACATGCGACACGGCAGACAGATGTAATTGTCAAAGAGTAATTCCATATTATATTGTTGGACAGACAATGTTATTGCCTTGGTTCAGCATATTATGCAATGTGAGATGCATTTTTGCGTTTTCGGTAATTGGGTTTGCAGTTTATTTGGAGTATGTAAAAGGCGAAAAAAATTCTATGGTATGGGCTCTATATGTGTTACCGTGCTTTATGCATACTACAGGAATTATATTTCTCCTTTTTAGATTGTCTCTTTTCATAACATCAAAAGCGCAATGGCTTCTGAGTTTCTTAGTAGCACTTTTGCCATCAATTGTTGATTTACTTTATTCTCAGGTATATAGTTTGCCCATTGGAACAGTTGGGCAGTCCCTTATAAGGAAAGTGTATTGGTATTTCCATGATGATTTGAGATCTGAATTTTCACAGCGCATAAGCAATAGTTTAGCGAATACACTCAACAAGTATCTTTATATTTGTTTAGCTGTTTGCTTTGCGATATGTATTTTGTTGCAACTGAATAACAAAAATGGCAAGAATAAAAAGTATGTGACATTTCTTTTTCTTATTAGCATATCAACTATAGCTTGCTATTCAATTGTAACACCTCAGTATTGGAGATTTGCTGCAGCGCTTGTGGTATGTGGCTTTGCCCCCATTTTATTTTACTGTAATAATAAAAAGAGGGGGATTATTCGTGCTGTCTTTACTTTGCTTCCATTCTTTTGTTGCGGTGGACTTGTTTTACAGATTTGGAAAAGCAGGTATATTGTAAACTACATCGACTGGATGGAAAATTTCTTTTTAAATAATGTGTTTGTAATACTGTTGAAGGCAACGAGAAATATTTTTTTGAATTGATAAATAAAGGAAAATTAGAAAATGGGAAAATTTAAAAATAATATCTTATCAGGACTGATGCGGTTGTTTGGAATGCTTCCGATCCAAAAGAAAGTCGTCATTTCAAGCTTTTGGGGGGCTTCTTATAGTGACAATCCCAAATTTTTATATGAAGCAATGAAAAACGAACGCCCTGACTATAAATATGTTTGGCTTTTGCAAAATCAGGAATTTAAAGTTGATGGTGCTCAGGTAGTTGAGTTTAGTTCTGTCAGAGCGCTATATCACCTTGCAACAGCTTCAATATGGGTTGACAATGTTCGTAAAAGGCCGTGGGTCGTCAAGCGCCCCCAACAATTTTATGTCCAAACATGGCATGGTGATATTCCTCTAAAGAAGGTGGAAAAAGACGCAGAGGAAAAGCTAACGCCTGTATATCTTCAAGCATCAAAACACGATTCACAAATGGCAAATTTGTTTTTGTCAGGTGCTAAATGGCGCACGCAAAACTTTAGAAATTCGTTTTGGTACAATGGTGAAATCTTAGAGATGGGGAGTCCGAAATCTGATATTTTTTATAGTGATACTGGTACAACCAGGGAAAAAGCAAGAGCTTTCTTCAAAATTTCAGATAACGAAAAAATATTGCTATATGCACCAACGTTCCGTAGCGATGGGAAAATTGATTGCTATGACATGAAATATGATGATGTATTGAAAGCCTTACAAAATAGCTGGGGAGGAAAATGGAAAATTCTTCTACGGTTACATCCTAATATCCAATTTCTTCAAAATTCAATTACTTATAATGAACATGTACTTAATGCATCAGCTTACCCTGATATGAATGAATTGATAGTTGCATCTGATGTTTTGGTCACAGACTATTCTAGCAGCATGTTTGACGGATTAGAAGCAAATAAAATAGTGTTTCTGTACGCTTCAGATATAGAAAAGTATGCTCAAGATCGGGGCTTCTATTTTGATATTTGTAAGCTTCCTTTTCCTCTTGCCACAAATACAGCTGAATTTAGAGGCTTATTAGAAACGTTTGATGCTGAAAAATATAAGCAAAGTACAAATGCTTTCAAAGAAAAATTAGGCTTTCTCAATGGGGAAAATCACTCTTTGATGATTGCCAGGTATATTTTTGATAAGGTGCAGAATTAACACGATATATTTTAAAAGGAGCATTTAAATAAATGATTATTGGTTATACAACTGGCGTGTACGATTTGTTTCATGTTGGACATTTGAATTTGCTTAAAAACGCCAAGGGAATGTGCGATAAACTGGTTGTCGGTGTAACAGTAGATGAGTTGGTTAAATATAAAGGGAAAAAAGCTGTAATCCCCTTTGAAGATAGAATTGAAATGGTTCGTAGTTGTAAATATGTCGATGCTGCAGTTCCACAATATGATATGGACAAGTTAACCGCTTGCAAAAAATTAGGGGCTTCGTATCTTTTTGTCGGTGATGATTGGTATGGAACCGAAAAATGGAAAAATTACGAAAAGGAGTTTGAAAAAGAAGGAATTAAAATCATCTATTTCCCATACACAAAGGGCGTTTCTTCGACAAAACTTACCGCAGAGCTTACGGAAAACTCAAAAGATAATAATCAAGGCTAACGCTGAGTCAAAAGACGTTATGGAAAAACAATAAATAATATAGTATGTACATATAGACAATATTACGTTGCTTGACACAAGGATATATAAATATATGGCTAAGTTGCATGATGAAATTAAAAAGTATAAGTCACTCCCAGTACAAATAAAAGCGTCAGTATGTTTTTTGATATGTTCGTTTTTGCAAAAAGGCATATCTACAATTACAACACCAATTTTCACAAGGCTGCTTTCTGCTGCTGAGTATGGTCAGTATAATACCTTTAATTCGTGGCTAAGCATTCTGACGGTTTTTATTACGTTATATTTATCAGCAGGAGTGTATTCACAGGGCCTTGTTAAATTTGAAAATGAGCGAGACGTTTTTTCGTCCTCACTTCAAGGACTTACATTATTTTTGGTTGTTGGATGGACACTGGTATATATATTATTTCATGACTTTTGGAATCACTTGCTTTCTTTGACAACTGTACAGATGTTAGCTATGTTGGTAATGATCTGGACTTCAGCAGTCTTTAGTTTTTGGGCTGCTGAACAAAGAGTTCTATATAGATATAGAGTTCTAGTTGCATTAACAATTGCAGTATCAATAGCCAAACCGGTTGTCGGGATTGTTTTTGTTGTCTTAGCAGAGGATAAGGTAACAGCTAGAATTTTAGGCCTGGTCTTAGTTGAACTTGTAGGTTATGCAGGCCTTTTCTTTCAACAGGTCCGCCGTGGTAAGAAGTTATACTCTGCAAAATTTTGGAAGTATGCCATAGGATTTAATTTGCCATTGATTCCACACTATCTATCGCAGAATGTCCTTAGTAGTGCTGATCGCATTATGATAAGTGAGATGGTGGGTGCAGAAGCTGCTGGAATATACAGTCTCGCATATTCAATTTCACTTATTATGACACTGTTTAACAATGCTTTGAGCCAAACGATTAGTCCATGGATTTACCAAAAAATCAAAGCTAATAAAGTAACGGATATCGAACCAATTGCTTATACAACGCTTATACTAATTGCACTTGTTAATATTATTCTTATTGCATTTGCACCAGAAGCCGTTGCGGTCTTCGCGCCTAAGGAATATTATGAGGCTATTTATGTAATTCCACCGGTTGCAATGAGCGTATTCTTTATGTATAGCTATGACTTGTTTTCAAAATTTGCGTTTTACTACGAAAAGACAAAGTTTGTTATGATTGCGAGTGTTGTTGGCGCAGCATTGAATATATTATTAAACTATATCTTTATAGGAAAATATGGATATATCGCAGCTGGTTACACGACACTTGTATGTTATATAGCGTATGCAATAGGGCATTATGCACTTATGAATAAGGTGTGTGCCGATTACTGCGATGGAGTGAGACCTTATAAAGCAAAACATATATTACAAATATCTGTTGCATTTGTCTTGACGGGCTTTGCATTACTGTTTTCATATCGGATTCCTGCTGCCAGATATAGTTTGATTATTGTAATGCTTATTGGTGTATTGGCGCAAAGAGAAAGAATTCTGTATCTGATTAAAAGCTTGGTGGGCATGCGGAAAGCAAAAAAGTAATAGCTTTTTGAAAAGACACAGTATAGATTAGGAACGCTCGCTGGGCACACAGATGCTCCAATGTTTCTCAGCGGTTTTGTGCTCAAGTAGTAATTGTTGGAGCTGTTTTAAATAGGAGTAGAATATGTACGATTATCTGGTAGTCGGCTCCGGTCTGTACGGTGCCATCTTCGCCCATGAGGCCAAGGCCCACGGCAAATCCGTGCTGGTCGTGGATAAGCGCCCCAACATTGCGGGCAACATCTACACCGAGCGCATTGAGGGCGTCCATGTCCACAAATACGGTGCGCACATCTTCCACACCAACAACAAAAAGGTCTGGAGCTATATCACCCGATTTGCCGAGTTCAACCGCTTTACAAACTCGCCCGTTGCCAACTATAAGGGTGAGCTCTACTCGCTGCCCTTCAATATGTACACCTATAATAAGATGTGGGGCGTTGTAACGCCGGAGGAGGCAGCCGCCAAGATCGAGGAGCAGCGCCGCGAGATCACCCACGAGCCGCAGAACCTCGAGGAGCAGGCCATCTCCCTTGTAGGCCGCGACATCTACGAGAAGCTCATCAAGGGCTACACCGAAAAGCAGTGGGGCCGCGACTGCAAGGATCTGCCGGCGTTCATCATCAAGCGCCTGCCTGTGCGGCTGACCTTTGACAACAACTATTTCAACGCACTGTATCAGGGCATTCCCATCGGCGGCTATACGAAGATGATCGCCAACCTGCTCGACGGCATCGAGGTCGGCTGAACACCGATTACCTCGAAAACAAGGCCGCGCTGGACGCGCTGGCCGACAAGGTCGTCTACACCGGCCCGATCGACGCTTATTTTGACTACAAGCTCGGCACGCTGGAATACCGCTCCGTCCGGTTTGAGAATGAGCTGCTCGACAAGCCCAGCTTCCAGGGCAACGCCGCCGTCAACTACACGGACCGCGAGACCCCGTGGACCCGCATCATCGAGCACAAATGGTTCGAGTTCGGCAAGGACGAAAACGGAAACGACCTGCCAAAGACGATCATCAGCCGCGAGTATTCCTCCGAGTGGAAGCCCGGTGACGAGCCGTATTACCCCGTCAACGACGCCAAAAACGGCGCACTGTACGCCGAGTACAAAAAGCTGGCAGACGCCGAGCCGAAGGTCATCTTTGGCGGCCGTCTAGGTGAATATAAATACTACGATATGGATCAAGTTATTGATTCTGTTTTATCGGTTTGCAAGATTCTCTTTTAAGGTAAAGTGTTTTGACATCGGAATGGGTAAAAGTTATTTAAACTCTACACTCGTGACCCACAGAGGCTAATATTTATAGCAACTATGTGTTCAGCCGCATGGCTGTGTTGCTCAAGCGTGCGGTCTCTACGTGACGGATAGTAGGCAACGAGATAAAATTATTTGTTTCAGCTAAGAGCATATAAAATCCAAAATTTAGGGTTGACAAGAGGCAGGAAAAGAGAGATGCTTTTGACAGACAGACAGACAGACAGACAGACAGACAGACA
>OGFI01001086.1_pt1 | contig 15296 bp, 17 predicted proteins | sample 1570901 | NCBI WGS metagenome assembly OGFI01 (sample SAMEA2582018, study PRJEB24529) | metagenome | biome: Human gut stool | place: China | collected 2011 | reverse complement strand
TACAGTGTAGCCTGTTTCCAATACAGCTGGTTTATTACCACCTGTTGCAGTATCGCCACGGATACCAGGATCAGTTTCAACTACGCGAAGTTCTACAGCTACAGGTAAGTCAATACCGATTACAATACCTTGGAAGAACATGATGGATACTTCCATGTTTTCAAGAAGGAAGTTTTTAGCATCACCTAGTTGTTCAACATTCAATTCCACTTGATCATATGTTTCGTTGTCCATGAATGTGTATGCGCCATCAGCTTCGTATAAGTATTGCATACGACGACGGTCAACATGTGCTTTTGGCACTTTTTCACCAGCGTTGAAAGTACGTTCTACTACGGAACCAGTTTGCAAGTTTTTCATTTTAGTACGTACGAATGCAGCACCTTTACCTGGTTTAACGTCGATCTCAACGGTTACACCTGGGCGGAAATCATTACTGGAAATCATCTAACTCTTCTCCTTCTAAATACCTATTTCGATTAACTCTTTTGGACTATGTGTTAATAATTCACAGCCATCAGCCTTAACAATAACACTATCCTCTATTCTCAATCCGATTTCACCAGAAAGATAAATACCTGGTTCTACCGTAATGATCATATTTTCGGAAAATACCGTATCGGATTTTGGATTGGCCACTGGTTCTTCGTGGATTTCTAGACCCACACCATGTCCCGTACCATGATTAAACTCCTTGGTATATCCTCGTTCTCGTATATAGTCACGACATACTGCGTCAAGTTCTTTGCCTGTAATTCCTGCACGAACTGCTGCAACACCTCGTTTTTGAGCTTCTAAAACTATACTATACAAATTCTTTTGTTGCTCTGATGCGGGGCCCATAACGACGGTTCGAGTCATATCTGAATGAAACCCTTTATACACGGCGCCAAAATCAAAGGTGATAAAATCACCGGCATCTATAATCTTATCACTAGCCACACCATGAGGCATACTAGAGCGATTGCCGGATGCTACAATTGTTGCAAAAGAAGGTTCCTCTGAACCTCGTTTTAACATTTCTGATTCGAGTATGATACGCGCGTCATTCTCCGTCATACCCACCTTTAATTGTGGTAATAATGCTGCAAATGCATCGTCTCCAATTTTAGCAGCTTTACGCATTAATTCTAATTCATCTTCTCGTTTTACAGCACGTAATTTTGCAAAATTTATGGATGTAAAATTAAAGCGTTCATCTAAAGTATCACATAAGGTTTCATATGTATCAACAGGCATATATTTTCCTTCAATACCAAAGAGACCATCGTGGATGTGATTGTCATTAAAAATATCTACAAGAGTATCCATAACTGATGTTTCATATTGAATAACCTCATAGCCTTCACATTGTTTTGTAGCTTGCTCTGTATATCTAAAATCGGTAATCATGAAAGCTTTATCTTGTGTGACAATAGCAAATCCTGTGGTACCTGTAAAACCAGCAAAATAATGTAAATTTATAGGGTCAATTAAAACGACACCAGTTAATTCTTGTTCTTTAATATACTTTTGTAGCTGATTTAATCCGTTCATAATCATGCTCCTAGTCTATAAAGTACACCTTATAATACCATAAAATACCTATATTGAATAGATTTTCATGCTATTTTTTAAAGTCTACTACATCTTGGTCGTCTATTTCTGAATACGTATTAATAGCCTCAATGCCATTTAATGTGATATGACCTATGGACAATCTCTTTAAATAGGTAACTTCGCCTCCAGCGGCCCCAATCATGCGTTTAACTTGATGGTACTTGCCTTCTTCAATAGTTATATGTAGAGACTGTTCAGAAAGAACGTCTATATTAGCCGGTTTACATTGGGTTCCATCCCCTAATACTATCCCTGTTTCTATACGTTCAATGCCTTCTTTTGTGAGTTTACCATTAAATTCCACATAGTATACCTTCGGTACATGTTTTTGTCCATTAATGATAGAATGCGCCCAAATACCATCGTTTGTAAGTAATAATAGACCTTCTGTATCTTTATCTAGGCGTCCCACAGGAAATACACCCATTTTCTTAAACTCAGGTGGTAATAAATCCATCACTACAGGATGCGTAGGATCTTCTACAGCCGTAATATATCCAGCAGGTTTATGAAATTTAATATAGTACTGTTGTTTTGTTGATATTTGTACGCCATCAACTGTAATGATATCATCATCTATATGTATGGATTGGTCTTTTTTTAGGATAACAGCACCATTTACAGTAACACGTCCATCCTTGATAATTTGGTGAACTTCTTTGCGACTACCAAAGGCTTTATTGGCTAATAGTTTATCTAATCGCATCTTAATTCCTCTTTCATAGTATTTGAAAGAATCAATTATACATGCCCTCTTAAGTTATCTACGTGAGCAGTATCATTTAATAAGTTTAAAATATTATGGTCCGATGGTCCCATACCATTGTAAAATACGCGATTAATTGCTGTATTACCTTGGCTGAAATTCCAACAGTGACCAATGGGAATATCAAGCATTTTACATAAAAGTGTACGAATCGTCCCACCATGACAGGTTATTAAAATTGTTTCGTCATCATCATTTTGGCTTAAAAATTCTGAAAGACCATCCCATGCACGATTTTGTACTTCTTGAAAGCTTTCTCCATTTGGTAGCTTTACAATATCCGGTTGTCGATACATTTGATCAATAAGGCCTGGCCATCTGTCTTCGATTTCTGAGAACAATAATTTTTCCCAGTCACCAAAATCAATTTCTCGCAACCGAGAATCTACTGTAATATCGATATTTCGATTACCACGAATCGTTTCTGCTGTTACGAGTGCTCTAGATAGGTCACTTGATAAAATACGATCAAAATGTACATCCTTTAATGCATTAGCACAAGCTTTTGCCTGAGCTATTCCATTATCATTTAAAGGAACATCAGTTATGCCTTGATAGCGACCTATCTTATTCCATTCTGTTTCGCCATGTCTAATAATATATAATGTTTTCATATTGTGTTCCTATTTCTCAAATATGGTACTTAATAAATGAATAAGTTCCACGTTGTGTGCATGATCTTTTATAGCAATCCGCATCCATTTTGGACCTAACCCTTTATAATTAGCACAGCTACGAATTAATAGATTATGTTTTTCTAATCTAGTTTGTACATCTGTAACTGAAATATCAGGATTATTAATTTCAATTAAGATATAATTTGCAGATGGCTTATAGACTACTAAATCTTTAATAGCAGTTAATGATTCATACATATACTTTGCTTCATTAGCCAATACCATCTTACTATCGTTAATATACTTAGTATCGTTTAGTGCAGATTCAATATAAGCTTGTGCCAATGTATTTACAGACCATGCAGGAATATATTGACGCAATTCTTGTATTAATGTAGGATTGGCAAACACTGCACCAATACGAAGTCCAGGTACAGCATAAAATTTTGTAAAAGAATGTACGATAATTACATTGTCATATTGATTAATGAGTTCACGCATAGAGTAACTATTGTCTCGTAATGATTCATCACCAATAAAATCAATAAATGATTCATCGATAACAAGTAAGCTATTAGCATCTTTTAACATTTGTGCTAATACTTTGATTGATTGTTTATCCAACAATGTTCCATCTGGATTATTAGGGTTACCTAAAAATACGATAATGCGTCCATCTTGACCTTTTAATTCAGCAGCAAATGTTTGTAATGCTAAATAAGGTACTTCAAAATATGGGGTGCCATCATCATTTTGTCGCTGACGATAAAAAATTTCCCTTACCGGTATGTTCGCAGCATCCATAGAGGCTTGGTATTCAGAGAAACCAGGCGCAGGAACAAAAGCCCCTGTAAATCCAGATAATCGTCCAACTGCATAGATGAGCTCTGCAGCTCCGTTACCAAGAAGTATAGAATCTTTTTCTATACCATATACATCGGCAATAGTATTCATAACATCATCATTTGTAACATCTGGATAATGAGATATATATCGCAACCGTTCGTTTAGTGCTTCTAAGCCTTTTGGACTAGGTCCTAATAGATTAATATTGGCACTAAAATCAGTTACTTCAGATAGATTTATTTTGTGTTCATGAGAAAATTTAAAGATATTTCCGCCATGTGTATCTGGCATAGGAGATCCTCCTTTAACGTTTTATATATGTTAGTCCTTCATTTGTTGTTTCCACAATATCAATATATTGTAAGGTAGGTAATTTTTTTTCGATGTATCGCTTACATTCATCGATAGCCGTATAATCACTAGGAAATAATAGTCCCATTATTGTACCACTGTGAGCAATGATTGTACCGACGCTATGAAAAGCAATACCAATGTCATGAAATTCATATAAATTTGGTTTATATAAAATACGTTGATTAGCAAAGGCACTCAATGTAGCGGCCTGTCCTATCAACGTAATATCATGTGTTTCTAGACCTTTTTTGAAGAGCTCTAGTGATTCTCTAATGATAGGCTCTTTCTCCTGTATTTTATGGGATAAATCTTTTTGCTGATTAAAAGAGATGGTATCAATAGTACCACCTTCATCAAAAATTAGTATTTTTAAAGGCGGACACGTTGTGTAATACCAGGATAAAAAGCAGCGTCCGTCGGCTCTACTGATAAACAAATGGTTTCTAGCTCTTTTGGTGTTAATGCTTTATTACATGATAAAGCAGTGGCCATTGCGGCTACTGCTATATCCGCAGAGCTAGATGCCATTCCTTTTCCTTGAAGAATATCTGATCTTATATAGATAGCAGTATTGTCACGGCTAGGAATATGTAAAATATCCTTTACTAAGTTGCGAGCTTGACTCGACTTAGGTTGTAAGGAGCAATAATAGTGTGGCAATGGATGTGTTACCTGGCTCAGTGCATAGGAATAGCGATTGATTGGACATGTCACAAGAAATGATTGTCCATCAATGGCCCCTTGGATAAATTCCCCACAAGTGCCTGGTGCACGAACATAATAAGTCACTAAATCCTCCTTACACAATAAAACAATCTATGTATAATTAAATGATTAAAGAATAGGAGCTTTCACAACAGAAGATAATAATGTCAACGTAATTATATATACTAATATCAACAAGACCTCTGTTACTTCTACTACGAAGCCATATGTATCACCAGTCGTTCCACCTAGTTGTTTAACTATATAATGATTGATAATACGATTAATGATATAGCTCACGATCATTGAGAAAATATTGATTTCCATTAAGCCAACCAAAGCATATGCTAAACCAAAGAGAGCTATACTATATGGTATAAATGGAATCGAAAGCATACTTGTTATACCTAAAGCGATTGCATATAGTAATGATAAAAGTAAACAAATAATAATAGGCATACAGAAAGTAGAAATCGTGCTCCATGTGATGACATGTTTTGGCGCATATACTGCAAAGGCCTGCCCCATACCCGATTTTCGAGCATATGGATAAGAGCGAATACTTAAAATCAATGTGTATCTACTCATGAGAGGCATCATTACAAGTATAATAGGTATAAATTCAGGTATAGGAATTGCAGTTAACAGTTGCCATTTTAACAATGTGATAAATACAAAAGCTACAACCCCAAAGGAACCTACACGGCTATCCTTCATTATTTCTAGTTTTTTCTCTCTCTCACGGCCAGAAAAAAGTCCATCACTTGTATCCATTAATCCATCAGCATGTAAGCCACCGGTGAACAAAAATTCACTGATAACGATAATAAGCATTAATGGCATAGGTGACAAAAATTGAGAGAATATAAAATAAATTAGGGTTAAAAATATACCGATGATCAATCCTACAAAAGGAAATGTAGCAACAGACTTACCAAAATCTTCCATGGACCATTCTGTTTGATTTACTATTTTTAGTCTAGTTAGAAATTGTAAAGCTATAAAGAAAGGTGTCATCTATGTATTACTCCATAAATTGATAAGCGACTATGGTGGTGATGATTATCATAAGTATTGTTGACACATACATCATATATATACTTCTAGTAATATGTAGTCGATTTAGTGTTTCTAATGCATCACCCATATATTCACGAAACGTCATCTTTTTAAAGTACTGGTGATAACCGCCTGTAGCAGGTGCATTGCACATTCTACAGGCGCTTCTGCATAGCCACCATTAGGGCTAGGATGTTTATAGGCATCGCGAAGACCAATACGAAATGCGGATTTGCCATCAAATCGTAATATAAAGGCAGAAATAACTAATAATAGGAATGTTAGTCGTGCTGGAATCCAATTTAATATATCATCTAAACGCGCAGCTACACGGCCAAAGAACATATATTTTTGGTTCTTATATCCCAACATGGAATCCATAGTATTAGCTGTGCGATATAATATAGCTCCTATAGGACCACCTAATATAAAGAAAAATAGTGGTGAAATTATGCCATCAATAGTATTTTCTGATATCGTTTCTACTGTGGCCCGAGTGATTTCACTTTCATCAAAATCTTCTGTATCGCGCCCTACAATCCATGAAACGCGATGTCTTGCATCATCGATACGACCTTGTTTAAGCAATCTATTAATTTCAAATCCAGCCGCACCTAATGAACGAGGTGAAATTGTAATGTACACGATGAGAACTTGAATAAAATATTCTACCCATTCATTAATGAGACTACCAATCCATAGAATCAATGAGGCTATGATATAAATGGTTAACAATATAAATCCAACTGCAATACCACCATACCAAAGTTTTTTTGTATCATTATCTGTATCTTTATAAAATACAGCCTCATAAAATGATATGACACGACCAATTAGGGCAACAGGATGAAACTTACTATTGGGATCCCCAATAATCGTATCAATAATAAATGCCAAAATTGGAATACACACATAGTTGTAGTGTTTAAACCACTCTAAGAGAATGTTTAAATCCATTAATATCACCCATTATCCTTTAATAGAGTCATAATGTAATCCATATCTAAATGTTCTTCTACAATGTCTGCTAAACGATTATATGCATTGTTTTTATGTTCGAAATAATGGAAAACAACAGGCGTTTCATCTAATCCTTTACGTAAACGCAATTGATTTATAATAAAACGACGGAATTCATCATTATCAAAGACACCGTGAATGTAGGTACCCATAACTTGATGACGACCATCGATAAATCCATCTACGACCGTTATAGGAATTTCACTACGTTTAGTAATGGTAAAACAACGTTTTACAGTATCATCATTTGGTGTTGTATCCCCCATATGAATTTCATAGCCTACAAGTTCACTACCAGAAAATGTACCGTTAAGGAAATGTAAATTCTCAACATCAAATGTGACTTGATGTGTCGTTTTTTGATCCTTCATAGTTGTAGTAGAGTTAACTAAACCGAGACCTTCACTCTCCTCAATATCCCCTTCCATGTGATGCGGATCATATATAGCAGTACCAAGCATTTGGTTACCACCGCAAATACCGATTACAGGAGTTCCTTTTTCCGCGAGCTCTTTAATCTCATTAGCTAAGCCGGACTTTTTTAAATATGTTAAGTCAGCCAATGTATTTTTAGAACCTGGTAAAATAATCAAATCAGGCGTACCAATAACATCTCCAGCACCGATAAAACGAACAGATACATCTGGTTCATAGTTCAATGCATCAAAGTCTGTAAAATTAGAGATTTTAGGAGTTTGGATTACAGCAATTTGAATGTCTTTAGAACCTACATTCTTTTTATTTTCCAAAGCTACAGAATCTTCCTCGTCAATATCAAGGTTTTCTATAGCAGGAATAACACCAACTACTTTTTTACCTGTTTTTTCTTCGATGAAAGTCAATGCTGGTTCTAATAACTTAATATCGCCACGGAATTTATTGATAACAATACCTTTGATTAAATCGCGTTCTTCAGGTTCGAGTAATTCCAATGTACCAACAATAGAAGCAATAGCACCACCTCTATCTATATCGGCAATGAGAAATACAGGCGCTTGTGTCATTTTAGCAATACGCATGTTTACGATATCGTTCGCCTTTAGATTAACCTCAGCAGGACTGCCGGCCCCTTCGATGACAATCATTTCAAAATTTTCATCGAGAAAGGCAAGAGATTCTTTAACTTTATCAAGAGCTGTTAAGGAGTAATGGGTATGATATTCTTTAGCACTATAGACACCAACTGGTTTGCCCATTAATACAACTTGAGATGATTGATTTCCCGTAGGTTTAAGTAATACTGGATTCATCTGTACAATAGGATCAATACCAGCTGCTTCAGCTTGAGCAACTTGAGCACGGCCTATTTCATCCCCCCATTTCGTTACATAGGAGTTTAAAGCCATATTTTGTGCTTTAAATGGCACAGTTTTATAGCCCATTCGATAAAGAATGCGACATAATGCAGTACATAAAATACTTTTGCCTACATTAGAGCTCGTTCCTTGGAACATGATTTTTTTAGCCATTTATATGAACCTCCTGAGATTTTAATTCTATGGTTACTCCACTAATTGTTAAGTACATTTTATTGGCAGCACTAGCAACCTCTCGATTTACACGACCAGTTATATCGCGGAAATATCTTGCCAATTTATTTTCCGGTACAATACCTAATCCAATTTCATTGGTCACAAAAATAACAGTTTTATCATTACTGTTATTAATGTCCTGTAATAATAGTCGCAGCTCTTCTAAAATAATAGATTCAATACGATTAGAATCTTCCTGCGTATTGATATCCCCATGAGCGAAGACGTGATTTGATGTAAACATTGTAAGACAATCAATCAAGATGACATCACTTACATTCTTAATTTGTTCCCAATTTTTGTGTAAGTGTAGTGGAATTTCGAAGGTAATCCACTCTTTACCACGGCGCAATTGATGCTTTTTAATACGATCTTTCATTTCGTCATCAAAAGCTTGCCCTGTAGCAACATATGCCTTTCGTCCTTTTAAGGATAAAGCTAATTGTTCTGCAAATTCACTTTTTCCACTACGAGCTCCTCCGGAGCATAGAATAATTGTAGATTTCATAAAGCACCTATACAAGTATATATAATTTCTGTATCATTATTAGTATAACAAAAGGAGATACACTATGGAAATTATGAATATGAAATTAAAAATGATGTCTACTCTTTGGGAAAACACATATCGTGTAGCTATTGAAGATGGTCAGGGTGGATATATTGGTACATGTCGTGTGGTAGTTAATGTACCTTTAGATCCTTCTGAATTGCCTCCTAATGCACCTGTTGTGGAACCACAACTGTTTGTATTAGTAGAGGATTTTTCTTTTGATGCATCTAAAATTATTAATTTCGAGACTACATTAGCAGATTTATTGCGTGAAAAATTTAGATATCAAATTCCTCATATCTTCTTTTTCTATCCAAGTCCACACGATGTATTAAATCAAGAAATTACACAATCTTAATAAAGAAAAAAGCTATGTGAAGACATAGCTTTTTTTATTTATTCCTCTCCGATTTCTTCTTCTACACGACTCAATATGAAGCATAAATCAGATAGTCGATTTAAGTATCGCAAATTAGATTCATGTACGCTTTCACCAGCGTCTAATACACGCCATAAATCACGTTCTGCACGACGAGCAACTGTTCTAGATACATGTAAGTAAGCAGAAGATTTATTCTCACCAGGTAGAATAAATTCTGCAAGAGGTTCTAATTTTGCATCAAAACGGTCGATAACCTTTTCCAAATGTTTTACTTGTTGGTCTGTTATTTGTGGTGCTTGATTTAAGCTAGCAATATCAGCCATTAACGTCCATAAAGAACGTTCTATATCGAGTAACTCAGCTTGTACTCTTACGTTCTTTGCATAGGCTCGAGCTAATCCCAAGAAGGCTTGAAGCTCATCAATCGTACCATAGGCTTCAACGCGAAGAGAAGATTTCTTTACACGTTCACCTGTATAAAGACCTGTTGTACCTTGATCACCTGTTTTTGTATAAACACTACTGCCCATGGCCGTACCTCCTAATTAGATATTATTTATATTCTGGGAACCATAAATGAATTTCACGTGCTGCTGAATCAACTGAATCAGATGCATGTACAACATTAGAATCCATAGTTAAGGCATAGTCACCGCGAATACTACCAGGTGTGGCATCTACAGGATTAGTTGCACCATTGATAGTACGTACAGAAGTAACGGCATTTTTACCAGCTAGTACAAAAGCTAGTACAGGTCCAGAAGTGATAAAATCAACCAATTCACCAAAGAATGGTTTATCTTTATGCTCTGCATAATGTTCTTGTGCTAATTCTTTTGGAGTTTGAAGTAATTTCATAGCTTTAATGATTAAGCCTTTACGTTCATAACGTGTAAGAATTTCACCACAGATTTGACGTTTTACACCATCTGGTTTAATAAGAACTAAAGTTTCTTCCATCTTTAAACCTCCCTTTTCTTAAAATCTATAATGTGGATTTAGAGATAGTTTTTTCAATCTAGCAATACGATCTTTAGTACTAGGATGTGTGCTAAAAAGATTCGACAAACTAGCACCAATACCCATCATAGGATTAATTATAAACATATGCGCTGTAGCATTATTGGCATTAGGTAATGTTCCATATTTAGAATATTCTTCTATTTTAGCCAATGCCGATGCAAGTCCTAAAGGGTTCTTGCTTAACATAGCCCCACCCTCATCAGCTAAATATTCACGAGTACGAGAAATACTCATCTGAATAATAGCAGCTGCTATAGGCGCCAAAATAAGCATACCAATCAACGCAAGTGGATTGACATTATCATCGCGATCATCAGAACGACCACCAAAGAACATACCAAATTGAGCAATAGTAGATATAGCGCCTCCAATAATGGCAGCAATAGTACTAATTAGGGTATCACGATTTTTAACATGTGTTAATTCATGACCTAATACGCCCGCTAATTCATCATCTGTTAATAAACGTTGAATTCCGGCAGTTACAGCTACCGCAGCATGTTCTGGATTACGACCAGTGGCAAATGCATTTGGTACGTCCGTAGGGATGATATAAACCTTTGGCATTGGTAGTTTACCGTTTTTAGCCAATTGTTCAACCATACCATATAGTTTTGGGTTTGATTGAGCGGTAACTTGTTGTGCATTGTATTGTGCTAACACAATCTTATCGCTATACCAATACGATGCTATTGACATACCTGCAGATATAATGAACATTAACATCATTCCACGAGCGCCGCCAAAGGCATCGCCTAATAATACTAGTATCACTATTAAAGTGGCTAGTAACATTGTTGTTTTAAAATTATTCATAGAGTCCTCCAACATAAGTTTTTGGACTATGCCTTAACTAGATTTATTATACCACATTTTGAATAGTTGTGGCCCCTTCTGTATCTGCCTCTAACACATATACCTTGTTCTCAATACCATGGAAATCAAAGATTTGCCCCATTGCATCAGCTACTGTTTGTACGTGAGCTTTATCCGTATATGCAATCAAGGTAGAACCAGATCCACTGATTGTTGCACCATAAGCTCCAGCGGCTTTTGCGGCAGAGAATACCTTATCGCAGTGTGGAATCAACGTTTTTCGATACGGTACATGGAGATTATCCTCTAAGGCAACCGCAAGATTATTCAATTGATTCGTAATTAAACTAGTTACAAATAACGATGCATGACTCACATTTTGAACGGCCTCTTTAAAAGGCACATGATTTGGCAATACGGATCGTGCATATTCTGTGGAAACCAATACCTCTGGCACGACTACAGCAAAATGTAGTGACTCTGGTACAGGGATAACTGTATTCAACACTTTATCTTTCAAACCTGTAGCACAACAAAGATTACCAAAAATTGCTGGTGCCACATTATCTGGATGGCCTTCCATACGATTGGCAATGATGAGTAACTCTTCTTTTGAAAGTGGTTTATTTACGAGATTATTTGCTAGTAAAAGCCCACCTACAATAGCAGTACTACTACTACCAAGGCCACGTGATGGCGGAATCAGTGTTTCTGAAGTTATATGACCATATTGTATTGGTTCTTGTGCTTTAGCAAATACTTGTTCAATAGCTATGCCGATGAGATTTTTTTTAGGATCTTCTTTTTCTAATAAATCAGCGCCATACCCATGAAATGTATAGCTAAAAGATGTAGCATTTGCATCAGTTGTAAATTCAAAAATATTATATAGATTTAATGCTAGTCCAAGGCAATCAAAACCTGGTCCGCAATTGGCACTTGTAGCAGGCACTTGTACACGAATTGTTGTCATAATATTACGCTTCCATGATTCTGATTACACTGCATACATCTTTTACAGATCGCAAGCTGTTAAAAGAATCAATTAAATTTAAAATATAGGAATGTGGACATTTAGAAGTCACAATAGCAAGTACTGCTGTTTCAGGATCTTTATTTCGTTGAACAATCGAAAGAACAGAGATTTTTTGCTCTGCTAATTTTGTAGCAATCTTTGCAAGAACACCAGTTTTATTATCAACAGCTAATCGCATGTAGTAACTGGATTGTATTTTACCTGGGGAATAAATATTCTTTTGGTCAAAGTAGAATGGTTTAAAACGTCCTGTAGATTCAAAAGCTACGGTTTGAGCTACTTCCATAATATCGCTAACAACGGAGCTGCCTGTTGGTAAACTACCGGCGCCACGTCCATAGAACATGGCATCATCAATGCCATTACCCTTAATATAAATTGCATTGTACGAGCCGCGTACAGATGCAAGTGGGTGTGTTAATGGTACGAAAGCAGGGTATACATTGAGAGATAAACCCTTTGACGATTCTTTTGCAATGCCAATAAGTTTAATATTGTATCCGAATTCCTTACCAAAGGAAATATCTTCTGTATCAATGTTAGTAATACCTTCTACAGTTACATCCTCGAAGAATATACGACGGTTAAAGCTAATGGATGCTAAAATAGCAAGTTTACGAGCTGCATCTAATCCTTCTACATCGGCAGTTGGATCTGCTTCTGCATAGCCTAAATCTTGAGCCTCTTTTAATACATCCCCGTAACTTAATCCTTCATCTGTCATTTTAGATAAAATAAAGTTTGTTGTACCATTCATGATACCAACAAGTTCAGTAATGCGATTACCGCCAAGGGAATCGTATAATGTTCTAATAATTGGAATGCCACCTAATACAGATGCTTCAAAACGTAAATCTACGTGGTTTTTATACGCTAAGTCAAATAAATATGGGCCTGCTTCTGCTAATAAATCCTTATTGGCTGTAACAACACTTTTTCCATGTTTTAAAGCTGCTTCAACGCAATCTTTCGCAAATGTTGTGCCCCCCATTAATTCAACGACAATAGCAATCGATTCATCATTAAGCACATCATCAATGTTAGTCACGTATTGTGCAGTGCTTGGTAGTGTAATATTTGTGTATTTATCTGGGTTGCGAACAAATATTTTTGAAATCTCGATAGTTACACCGCTTCTATTAGTAATCAAATCGACATTATCTTGTAATAAATTAAATGTTCCTTGGGAAACAGTACCAAATCCTAATAAGGCTATTTTAACGGTCTTCATAATGGTCCTACTCTCTTCTGACTGGTCAATATAGCATTTATATTATGCTTGACCTAAAATTTCTACTTTAATAATTCCTTTCATATTACGAATATCATGTAATAATTCCTCTAAGGAACCTTGCAAGTTTTTAGTTTCGAAAGAAATACTACTATTAGCAATACCCTGTAATGGAATATCTTGATTTATGGTCAAGATACTTCCGTTTTTATCGGCTATTGCTTTTAAAACACTTGATAACATACCTGATTCATTGGACATTGAAACGGTAATGCTAACAATTTTTCCTTGAGCAATCTCAAAAAATGGAAATACATAATCTTTATATTTGTAATAAGCAGATCGACTTAAATCCATTTTCTCAACAGCTTCATTTATGGTTTTTACTTCACCTAGTTTCAAAATCTCTTTTACTTTAATCGTTTTCTTAATCGCTTCTGGTAAAATATCTTCTTGAACTAAATAAAATTTGTCCTTTTTCGGTTTTGTCATACTAATTCTCCTTACATTAATTAGATGTTTCCTGAGCAACAAACTGACGTCCATATAAAGTTAATACTGCATACATACCTATAAAAAATGGCACATATTCTGCCATCACACGCCACGCCACAGCTATAATACCTACAGTGCCACTCGGTACGAATGGTGCAAAAAGTAAAATGAATAATCCTTCAGCAATACCTGTTCCCCCTGGAGTGGGTGCAAAATAAAGTATTAAATTCAACAATATCATTCTATCTAATATCGTAATAATTGGTACATCAGTAGTAAAAGCAAACATCAATGCCGGTGCTATACAGTATAAGCATAATAAACTTAATCCTGATTCGATAAATACAATAAAAGATTGAGTAGGTTTTTTATACAATAATGCAAGCCCTTGATTTAGTGTTTCTAATTTCGCTAACCAATCTTTGGTCTTATGGGCCTTAAAACGTTGTGCTAGATTATATACGAATTTCCTCATATATACCGTTTGTAAAAGATATGTTCCTAATAAAGTGGCCATGACGGCCAAGAAGGAAAATAGTAATAACATATCTCTTGAAATATATGGTATTTCTATGGAGTCATATAAAAACACAATCGGTAACATGATGACTAAAAACATGATTGAAAAAACAGTACGTATCAATACGATTGGAGTTCCCTTACTTATCGGGACATCATAGCTTCTTAATACGAGTACTTGAGCCACAGCTCCACCACTGGCACCGGGTGTGAGCATAGCCATAAAATAGTTGCTAAATATAACCCGAAGTACGGCTTTTATTGATAAATGATAACCGCCAATTTTTACAAGGCGCTGTAATCTTAATCCATCAAAATACATCCCCAACGCAAGGGCCAATATAGCTAAGAATAATGATTCATGATTAAACGTTGTTATAGTTTTAATAGCTTCTAAATCGATAGTATAATAAATGATTCCTAAAGATACAGCAAAAAGTAGGACAAACATAAATATGCCGCGTCTCATCATCTTACTCATAACAAATCCCCATAGTTAATGAGTTCTATATTATGTTGCGAAATATATCTACGTACATTATCAGATGTCATAGCAGATAATTCATCTTGCCAATGATAACCCCAATTATATTGCTTTCTTAAAACTTCATCACTAATGCCTGGATGCGTCATAATTTCATGGGCCCCAGATAGAGAGCTAACTTGTTTTAAAATCGATAATAATTCTGTTTCTCCTAAAGCACCACCATTAATCATACCCCAGAAGTATTGTGTAAAATAAA
>OGFI01001063.1_pt1 | contig 15649 bp, 15 predicted proteins | sample 1570901 | NCBI WGS metagenome assembly OGFI01 (sample SAMEA2582018, study PRJEB24529) | metagenome | biome: Human gut stool | place: China | collected 2011 | reverse complement strand
GCGGGAAATGCTCCAGTTAAGCATGGAAACTGCAAACAACCGAATAGAAATCAACAAAATCAACTCAGATATGATATCTCTGGAAAAGCAGATTTCAGATGTTGCAGAAGGATTGAAAGATGTGATAACAAAATCTGAGTTGGCTGATATGATGAACAGCTTTGTTTCAGGTGACGATGATAAGTGGCTCATGTTTAATGCAAAATTCAGTAGTGCAGATGAATTTACGTATTTGTGCAAGGAAAATCCATCCATAAAAATATCATTGAAAAAGACTGGCGGTATATTCCATGATCGTTTTATAGTGTTGGATTATGGAACTGCTGATGAAAGAGTTTTCTTATGTGGTGCTTCATCAAAAGATGCCGGAGCACGAATAACCAGTATTGTTGAAGATTATGGAATATCTAAATATGCTCCGGTGATTGCCACGCTGTTGAAAAATCCGACTTTGATTTTACCACAATAGAGTGAAAGATAATGTAAATTTGTAGTATTATCTGCATCATTTTAGTATAATACACCTTAAGAAAGCGAAGTCTTACTACGTCTGGTATGAATGCATATATGATATTGGTTATCATGATATAGTGTTATTAGGGGCAAAATGAATCATGAACTACGATAATATTTTACAATTTAAAGGAACATGGCGTGTGTATCAGGCACGGGTGCTGGATCGGGCGGAGCATTATGTGCGGGATGGCAAGATTCATATTGTGGCGGCTCCGGGTTCGGGAAAGACTACGCTTGGTATTGAGCTGATACGCAGGCTGCAGGGAACGGCACTGGTGCTTGTGCCGACCATTACGATCCGGGAGCAGTGGATCGCGCGGATCAAAGAGGCATTTTTGTGTGACGGTGTGGACGCGGAAGCGTATCTGTCACAAAGCCTGAAAAATCCGCGTGCAATCACAGTGACTACATATCAGGCATTGCATAGTGCCATGACGCAGATACAGGATGGAGAAGAGGATTATCAGGGATTTTCCCTGCTTCAGGTCTTGCAGGATGCAAAGGTAGATACGCTTTGTCTTGATGAATGCCATCATCTGCGAAGCGAGTGGTGGAAATCGCTGGAAAGCTTGAAGGAGAAGCTAATCGATGTGACAACAATCGCACTTACAGCGACACCGCCATATGATTCGACACCTGCCATGTGGAACCGTTATATCGCAATGTGCGGAGAGATAGATGAGGAGATTACGACACCGGAGCTGGTGAAGGAGGGAAGTCTCTGTCCGCATCAGGATTATGTGTATTTCAATTATCCAACGAAACAGGAAGAAGCGGAAGTGATGCGGTATATGCAGGTACATCCGGACTGTGAGGAGTTAGATCCGGAGATAGAGAAGCATCTGACGAATTCACTTGGGAAGATCGAAAGCATCCGCCAGATTACAAAGCATGAATATGCATCACTTCATGGAAGGCTGCATATGCTGATCCTTACGGATTATATACGGAAGGAACATGAAAAATCAATCGGTAACCGGGAAGCAGATGTGAATCTGCTCGGGGTGCTGCCACTCTTTGAGAATCTTCGGCGGGATGCGCAGGATATGTGGTCGGATATGCGGCTTGGCGTGTTATGTGGAAGCATTATTGTGATACCAGCCGGGGCGAAGGATGCACTATTAAAAACTGTGGGTGATTCAGGCACGGTGACATTCTCGAAGCTTGGAAGTCTGCCGGAGACTGAGTATGTGAAGGTATCTGCGGTTGGTGATTCACATTTCCTGATACCGGCGGTGACACAGTTGTTTGCAGATGAATATATACAGGTGTTGATCGGTACGAAATCGTTGCTTGGCGAAGGCTGGGATTCCCCGTGCATCAATTCCCTGATCCTTGCAAGTACGGTCGGCTCGTTTATGCTCAGTAACCAGATGCGTGGCAGAGCCATTCGCACATGGAACAGGGAACCGGATAAGACAAGCAATATCTGGCATCTGGTTTGCTTAAAACCATGGTATGAGAGTTCGTTCGGAACCAAACCGGAGACGAGCGAGGATTATCGGATGCTTGCCAGACGAATGGAACATTTCCTAGGTCTGCACTACACGGAGAATGTGATTGAAAATGGGCTTGCACGTCTGTCGATCATACAGAAACCATTTACAAAGGCGAATGTAGCGAACATGAATGCGACGATGCTCGCCTTATCTAAGGAGCGGAGCCGCTTGCGGGAGCGTTGGAATCGTTCGCTTACGATCTATCCGAAGATGGAGGTCGTGACAGAGGTAAAAGTGCGGGATAAAGCGGTGCCAAGGGCTGCGTTTCATGATGCGGTAGCAAAGATGATATTCTCGATATTCTTGTTGTGTGCTGCGTGGTATATGGCGGCGCAGACAGGTGCGAAAACCGGGAGTGCGTGGCTTGGAACGCTAGCCGGAATATTTACGCTGGCGGGACTGGGGATGCTTTCATACTGCTTCCCGAAGATGTTTATGCTTGGAAGTCCGTACGAACGGTTGAAGACATTTGGCAGGGGAATCCGGAAAGCACTGGAGAAGCAGAAGCTTTTGGATATGCCGGACAGTAAGGTCGTGACGGAGACGCCGGAGGCGTATAAACATGTCGTATATCTGCAGGGCGGAAGCGGAAGAGATGGCGCGCTTTTTTCCCGGTGTGTGAATGAGTTTTTTGCACCGGTTGAGAATCAGAAATATATCTTAGTCAAGCATGGAAGACAAAGAGGAAACGACCGTTTCTTTGCAGTGCCGGATTGTTTTTCAGCGAAGAAGGAACAGGCAGAGCAGTTTACAGAGTGCATGCGTCCATATATCGGTGCATACGATTGTGTTTATACGCGGGCAGGACAGGGGAATGTTTTGCTGCAGGAGGCACAGAATGCTGCCTATGCGAATCAGGAAGCACGCTGCAGTATGCGGCGGAAGGTAACAGGAAGAAAGTAGAAAGCAGATGAAATGGCAGAAAAATTGAAAAAACACGCATCAAAGCTTATACTTGGAATCCGAGGGGAGGATATCAAATTTGACCCTCAGAATATTGATGTATATAAGGATAATAAGATGCATTTCTTCGATTGCGAGATAGAAGAATTGATTGAATTATAGGAGGACTTTGAATGAGTAAATTAAAGAAAGCGGAAGAGTTTGTAAATGTTCATAGAGTCAAAAAAGAACAATTCCCAGCGTTTCATGTAACACCGCCGTGTGGGTGGATGAATGACCCAAATGGTTTTTCTTCTTATCATGGAAAAATTCATTTGTTCTATCAGTTCCATCCATATAATGAGGCGTGGGGACCGATGCATTGGGGACATTCGGAGACAACAGATTTTGTAAAATGGACTGAACTTCCCATCGCACTTGCACCAGACCAAAGTTACGATGATGCAGGGTGTTTCTCAGGATCTGCCATTGAGACAGAAAAAGGACATCTGCTTGTATATACCGGTGTGACAGAGCAGGAAGAAAATGGAGTAAAAAACGTATATCAGAACCAATGCCTTGCGATTGGAAACGGAAAAAAATATACTAAGCTTGCGCAAAATCCGGTTGTAACAGGAGATATGATGCCGGAACATTTCAGCCGGGAACATTTCCGGGATCCGAAGATCTGGAAAGAGGAAGATGGCTATTATATGGTTGTTGGAAATAAGACGGATGATGGAAAACCGCATGTTGTTTTGTTCCATTCAGAGGACGCAATTAGCTGGGAGTATGTGTCTGTTCTTGCAAAAGACGATACAGGTATGCTTGGAACAATGTGGGAGTGTCCGGATTTCTTCTGCCTGGATGGTGCATATGTATTAATTACATCTCCGCAGAATCTAAGTGCGGATGAAGAATTTCATAATGGAAACAATTCGGTTTATTATATGGGAAACTATGATAAAAACCAGCATATGTTCCATTATGACGCAGTTTACTCGCTTGATGACGGATTGGATTTTTACGCACCGCAGACGATGCTTGCGGACGATGGAAGAAGAATTATGATTGCATGGATGCAGTCATGGGATTCGAATATCCGTCCCGAAGGTCAGAAATGGTCCGGCATGATGATATTACCGAGGGAACTCAAGGTAAAAGATGGAAAGATTCTGCAAAGCCCGGTGCGTGAAATCGAAAACTATCATAGAAATGGTGTCAGGTATGAGAAGCAGGAAGTACAGGGAACATGCAGATTCGATGGTATTAAAGGACGTGTACTTGATATGACCGTGGAGATTGCCGGTGGCAATTTCAGGGAGTTTACAATCTCGGTCGCACAAAATGAACAGTTCCACACAGACTTTTCTATACTGCAGCATAAAAACAGGATAGAAATTGATCGGACATATTCCGGTATGGTGCGTGACGCGAATGCAATCCGGAGAGTAAAAGTAAAATCACCTTGTAAAAAATGGAAGCTTCGTATAATCTTAGATAAGTATTCAATGGAAGTTTTTCTGAATGATGGACAACAGGTATTCAGTACAACATTTTATACATCGCTCGAAGCGGATCAGATCAGTTTTGTGTGCGATGGAAAAGCCATTGTAAATCTTGAAAAATATGATATCGTTGTGGCGTAGAGTATGCAAGGAGAAACCGATATGAAAAAGTTTGATGTAACAGCACTTGGAGAATTGTTGGTAGATTTTACAGAAAATGGAATGAGTGCGCAGGGAAATCCTCTGCTTGAAGCAAATCCGGGCGGTGCTCCGTGCAATGTACTTTCCATGTTGCAGAATCTTGGAAAAAAGACTGCGTTTATTGGGAAAGTAGGAGCAGACATGTTTGGTACAATGTTAACGCAGGCGGTGAAAGACCAGGGAATCAATATAGATAATCTGGTGACAGATGATACTGTGCATACGACGCTTGCGTTTGTACATACTGGTGTGGATGGTGACCGTGACTTTTCTTTTTACCGTAATCCTGGAGCAGATATGATGCTTAGGGAGGAAGAAATCCAGCAGGAGATTTTTGCTGATACAAAGATTTTTCATTTTGGAACGTTGTCAATGACAGATTTCCGGATGGAGCAGGTAACGAAACATGCAGTGAAAAAAGCAAAAGAGCAGGGAGCTGTCATTTCCTTTGATCCGAATTTAAGACCGCCATTATGGGAAAAACTTGGAGACGCAGCTGATAAAATGTGGTATGGAATCAGTCAATGTGACATTCTGAAGATTTCGGATGATGAGATATCTTTCTTAACAGGTACTGCAGATATCGATCAGGGAATTGGGAAAATCATGGAGCAATATTGTCCGGCACTGATTTGTGCAACGATGGGAAAAGATGGAAGCAAGGCATATTACAAAGGAAAAAGTGTATATGCGGAACCGTTTTTGCAGAAGAATACGATTGAAACAACCGGTGCTGGCGATACGTTTATGGCATGTATCTTAAATACAGTACTTGACAAGGGAAGCAATGGATTGTCTGAAAGGGATGTGTATTAGATGCTCCGGTTTGCAAATGCAGCTGCTTCGATTATCACAACACGTAAGGGTGCTTTAAAGGTCATGCCACAGAATCAGGAAATCAGAGATATGTTACAGGAGGGATAAGTATGCGTGAAATCGAAATTATGCTAAGCTCCATTGAGGATGTGAAGCATTTTGTACAGACAATCACCATGTTTGATGGCGAATTTGAATTAGTCAGCGGAAAATATATTGTGGGTGCAAAATATATTGAAAATCTCCGATGATGAGATTACATTTGTTACGGGAAAAGATGCAGTGGAAGGAATATTAAAATATAAGAATGAATTATAGATTGACGATCAGCTACGATGGCACGCGCTATCATGGCTGGGAAAGTAAAAAAGAAGTGGATACGATTGAGGGAAAGTTGGAAGCGGTCTTCGCGAGGATGACGGAACAGGACGTGAAGATTCATGGTGCAGGAAGAACCGATGCAGGTGTGCATGCGATGGGCATGGTTGCAAACGGCTTCTTAGATACCACGCTTACGCCGGAAGAGATCAAAGCCTATGCGAATCATTATCTGCCGGATGATATCTGTATCCGGGAGGTTTCGGGTGCGTCCGAGCGGTTCCATGCAAGACTTAATGCCAAAGGAAAGGTGTATCAGTATACCTGTTATATCGGGGACGAAAAGCCGGTATTTGACCGGATGTATACATGGGTGTTGCCGGAATGGGTTACGAATGGGACACTTGACCGGATGCCGGATATAGAAGCGATGCAAAAGGCAGCAGGATACCTGATTGGCACGCATGATTTTAAGAGCTTCTGTGGGAATAATAAGATGAAGAAATCCACGGTACGGACAATCTATGATATTACAATCGCAGAGGAAGAAGGATATCTGCGGATGACATTTCATGGAAATGGTTTTTTGCAGAACATGGTCCGGATACTGACCGGAACACTGCTTGAGGTTGGCTATGGACGGATGCACGCGGAAGATATGGAGACGGTGCTTGCGTCACGGGACAGACAGATGGCAGGACCGACAGCACCGCCACATGGACTTACACTTCTTGAAGTGGAATATTGAGTATAATATTGAGGAAGACGAAAGGAAGGATACGAGATGTCAGGCTATTTGATCAAGGATACAACAAGGGAAGAACGTGAGCAGATTGTAGCAGAATCGCTTGGAAATATTGAGGCAACCTGTGATGGCTGTATGAGCGGCTTAGCGGAGATGTATCAGGATTACATCGATGGGAAGAAGGAACTGCGCGAGATTAATATGGAATTTAACGCCCGCTATGTGAAGGGCGAGGATATGCCACAGCGGAGCCGATGCCCGATGTAAGAAAGAAGATCTATATGAGACAGGGGACACTTTTCAGGACAAAAACAACGTCCCCAAGACCGGTGCAGAGATGTGCCGGTTTTTTCTTGACAAGGAAAAATCAAAGTGATATGATTTTGATATCAAAATAAAACATGCATCGATTCAAAGGGAGGAATTGGTTATGGAAGAGAAAATTTATACTACAAAGCGAAAAGGTATGGCAGTATTACTGACGGTTTTATTTGTTTATCTGATTGCGATTGCAGGTACTGTATTTGGAGCAGTCAGCTATGAGGATTCCACAGAAACAGGCTATATGGTACTCATGGTTGTTTCCATCGTCGTGTTATCGCTTGGATGGTTTCCGCTGATTGGACTTCGGGTGTTGAAGCCACAGGAAGCATTGGTTCTGACGTTGTTCGGGAAATATGTTGGTACGATTCGGGAAGCTGGTTTTTACTTTGTGAATCCATTTTGTACAGCAATCAATCCGGCAGCTGCTACAAAGCTGGCACAGAGCGGGGATATCCAGCAGACAGCAGCGAAGAGTGCATTTTCCATCTCTGCGGATGGTACGTCTGTATCAGTTGATGGCTCTGCATCAGGAAAGAAGATTTCATTAAAGGCGATGACTTTAAGTAATGGCAGACAGAAGATCAACGACTGTCTCGGTAACCCGGTAGAGATCGGAATTGCAGTTATCTGGCGTGTAATGGATACAGCAAAGGCGGTTTTCAATGTCGATAACTATAAGGAATATTTATCCCTGCAGTGTGACAGTGCGCTTCGTAATATCGTGCGTGTCTATCCGTATGATGTTGCGCCAAATGTTGATACAACCGGCGATGGTGTGGCAGACGAAGGAAGTCTGCGAGGTTCCGCTGAGGTTGTAGCCGGAAGAATCCGTGATGAGATCCAGAGCAAGGTCAATGATGCAGGACTTGAGATCGTGGAAGCAAGAATTACATATCTTGCATATGCACCGGAAATTGCATCTGTAATGTTGCAGCGGCAGCAGGCATCTGCTATTATAGATGCTAGAAAGATGATTGTAGACGGAGCAGTTGGAATGGTAGAAATGGCGTTAGAAGAATTAAATAAAAAACAGGTCGTTGACTTGGACGAGGAGCGAAAGGCAGCTATGGTTTCAAATCTCTTGGTAGTTTTGTGCGGCAACCATGATGCGCAGCCAATCGTGAACTCGGGAAGCTTATACTAGATGGCAGCGAAAAAACAGATTCCGCTCCGCTTATCGGAAAAATTGTATGCCGATATTGCCGCATGGGCAGAAGATGATTTCCGGTCTGTCAACGGACAGATTGAATATCTCCTATCCGAGTGCGTGAGACAACGGAAAAAAGATGGAAAATATGTCTCGGAGGAGATCGATGTTCCACCGGAACTGGATATCAAATGATATGAGACAGGGGGACACTCTTCAAGACAAAAACAACGTCCTCAAAGGAGGGGAAAACTACGATGAAAAACTACATTACACTCAAGCAGAAGATTGTTGAGATACTCGCCTATGTTCTGATGTGGGCATCGATTGTGATCGGGATTATATGGTCTGCAAAACTGCCGAAGGAAGTGGCAACACATTTTGACGCGGCTGGAAATGCAGATGGATATGGATCTCCGTATTCCTTCTTATTTTTACCAATTATTATGCTGATTACCTGTGGCATCTGCAGTCTGATCCTGCATTTCCTGCCACCCGATCTGTGGAGCATGCCGGTGAAAGTAAAACCGGAACATGCGGTGCGCGTGTACAGAGATGCTGTATGGATGATTGTGGGGATGGAATTTTGCTTTGGTGTATTTACGCTCTATAGCACGATTACCGCTTATATGCAGAAGATGACAGGTATGCTTGCAGCAACGTTTATATTCATGGCAGTTTTATTTGGAATTATCATATGGTGTATTGTCGCGTGTGTGCGGCATAACCGGTAGGAAAACAGGAGATGAATCATATGAAGCTATCATTGGCGCATACATTACGGCACTATGATAAAAGAAACATAGGTAAAGATATATTGGCGGGTATCATTATCATGGCAGTTTCCATCCCGATTTCGATGGGTTATGCCCTGATCGCAGGACTTCCGGCGGTGTATGGATTATACGGTTCTGTATTTCCGATTCTGGCGTTCGCCCTGCTTTCAACCTCACCACAATTCATATTCGGTGTGGATGCGGCACCTGCTGCGCTGATCGGCTCCGCCCTGCTGACATTAAATATCGATGTGGGCTCCAAAGAAGCAATGGCGGTTGTTCCGGTGCTTACGTTCTTCGTTGCGGTCTGGCTGCTTGCATTTTCCTTTATGAAGGCGGGAAAGCTTGTCAATTACATATCGGCTCCGGTTATGGGAGGATTTATCACAGGTATCTGCTCGACGATCATTCTTATGCAGGTGCCGAAGATTCTTGGCGGTACAGCAGGAACTGGAGAGTTTTTTGAGCTGGCAAAGCATATCGGACAGACAGCAAAGCATGTGAATATGCCATCTATCCTCTTAGGCGTGGCATCGCTTGTAATCCTGCTTGTGGCGAAAAAACTGGTTCCGAAATTCCCGATGGCAGTTGTATTGATGGTGGCAGGTGCCTGCTATACGCGGTTTGGAAATGTGCGGGAGCTTGGAATCCAGACCTTATCGAAAGTGGAGACAGGACTTCCAAGATGGAGTCTGCCGGATTTTTCTCTGATTTCTATGCGGGACGCCGTGACAGTCAGCCTGTCGGTTGCAGTTGTAATTATGGCGGAGACGTTACTCGCAGAGAATAATTTTGCACAGAAAAATGGCTACCGCATCGATGATAATCAGGAGATCTTTGCATTCTCCATCGGAAATTTTCTTGCAGCTTTTACCGGGTGCTGTCCGATCAATGGTTCTGTATCCCGTACGGCGATGGGCGAACAGTATCAGGGCAGGACACAGCTTACCTCGCTTGTGGCAGGACTTTCCATGATCGTGCTTTTGCTGTGTGGAACGGGATTTATCGCCTATCTGCCGGTGCCTGTGCTTACGGCAATCGTGATATCGGCGTTGCTTGGCGCGACGGAGTTTGATCTGATGGCGCGTCTCTGGAAGGTCAGCCGGACCGAATGTATGATCTTTGTCGGCGCATTTTTCGGCGTGCTTCTGCTTGGCACAATCAATGGTGTTTTGATCGGCATTCTTCTTTCCTTTGCGGAGGTGATCATCCGGACAGCGAAGCCATCCACCTGCTTTCTTGGGATTCAGCCGGGACATAAGCATTTCCGGGATCTGAAGGAGAGCAGCCAGATCCATGCATTGTCCGGTGTGCTTGTTTACCGGTTCAGCAGCAATCTGTTCTTTGCAAATGTGCAGGTGCTGAAAAATGATATCGAGGATCATATTAAACCGGATACGAAAGCTGTGATCCTTGATGCGGGCGGAATCGGAAGTCTGGATATTACTGCGGCAGACTGCCTGAAACGTCTGCATCAATCATTGAAAGAAAAGGGCATCCGGTTCTATATGACGGAACATATTTCGGATGTGAACGAACAGTTAAGGAAGTTTGGTCTCGGATATCTGATTGAGGAGGGGTGTGTGCGCAGAACCATCCATATTGCATTGAAGGATATGGGAATCAACCGTCCGTATCCATTAGAAGACGGTGTGGATAATGAGGATCGCAGTGCGTCCCGGAAACGTGCAGATAACCGTGTGCAGGAGTTTGTGTGGGCGTTTGGCTCCGATGCGGAAAAACAGATCGAGCGTCAGATTGAAAAGCAGATTGTACAGTTAAAAGAAAGTGGGGATATCGAGGATCTGCTGCATGGACGATGGGCGCATATGGAGGAGCTTGACGAAGATGAGTGGCTGGAACACTTAGAGGAGCATCTGAAGGAGATTGTCAATATATCCGGCAAGGATGAACATACCCTTGCGATGCAGATTGAGGAACATAGAAAACAGGTACATGACCGGATTGCAAAAAATCATCCGGAGCTTGCGGAGCGTTTCAAGGAGCGCAGACATGTCCTCGATACACATCTGAAAGAACGCCATCCAAAGGTGTATGAGCTTGTACTGCAGTCGCGCGAGAAGAATGAACGGAATCGCTGAGTACATCTTCGATAAAAGTGAAAATTCCACGGCAAAATCCCCGTTTATGATTGCGCAAAACTGATTGAAACAAACGGGTAACTATGCTAAAATATATACAATTATGTGGCGTATAGAGAAATCTATGGCAGACATGAATCTACATGCGTGAATGTTGTTTGTTGCTGCCGACAGCCCGAAAAACAGGAGGATTTTTACAACATGGAACAGTATAAAGAGCAGTTTATTGAATTTATGATTGATTGTAACGTATTGAAGTTTGGTGATTTCGTGACAAAGAGCGGAAGAAAGACACCATTTTTTGTGAATACAGGTTTTTACAGAACAGGTTCCCAGTTGGCACGCCTGGGCGAGTATTATGCGGAGGCAATCAAGGACAAGTTCGGCTTTGATTTTGATGTGCTGTTTGGACCGGCATATAAGGGAATCCCGCTTTCCGTAGCTACAACAATGGCGATTGCCAACAAGTACGATGCGGATATCCGTTACTGCTCAAACCGTAAGGAGATCAAGGACCACGGGGATAAGGGAATCCTGCTTGGAAGTCCGATCAACGATGGTGATAAGGTTGTGATCATCGAGGATGTAACAACTGCAGGTACATCCATTCAGGAGACACTCCCGATCGTGAAGGCGCAGGGCGATGTCGATGTGCTCGGTCTTGTTGTATCGGTTGACCGTATGGAGCGTGGTCAGGGCGAGAAGAGTGCACTGATGGAGATCGAAGAAAACTATGGATTAAAGACGACTGCAATCGTAACGATGGCAGAGGTGGTAGAGCATCTGTACAACAAGCCGTACAAGGGAAAGGTCGTGATTGATGACACCTTGAAGGCAGCGATTGACGCATATTATGAGCAGTATGGAGTAAAATAGTTTTATTGCAAGTATGGGAGGTCTAAAGCATGGAGAAGTTATATCATAAGCTCAATACAATCGGAATCAGCAATCTGGTTATGGGAATCGTGACAATTATTGTAGGCGTTGGTGCTGGTGTGACGATGATCGTGAATGGTGCCCGCCTGATCACAGGCAAGAAGGATATCACATTTTAAGGGATTCATGGAGTCTCGAACAGATTGTGAAAAATAAGTGAACTTACGGAATTGAATTGACAGGACTTTTAAGAGTATGGTACAGTTACCATACTCTTTTTTAACAACAAAATTACATCTTTTTTCATTGACGGTAGACATAGAAGATGGAATCCATCAGATTTCTGCATATGGTAAGGTATGGAGGAATTAATATGTTTATTTCGTTATGTAAAAAAATCAAGCAGCAATTAAAGGCAAAGAAAGCATGGAGACAGGTGCTCGCATATGGGATACTTGCGTTTTTGATCATGCAGTGTTATGTGCTTCCGTTTGCATCGGAAAATACAGAAGCGTGGGAATCTGTCGCGACGATTGGCGATGCGACATGGACAAATGCGCTTCCGCAGGATATACAGGCGGACGCAGAGGAATCTGCATTCACAGAATCGGAAGAGACTGTACAGAGTGTATCTCCGAGTGCGTATTATCAGGCACCGGATACATCCAATGCATTTGTCGCATACGCGATGACGATTCCGAAGGGAAGCGGAAAAAACAGCGATAATATGTGTGCGATTTATGTAGCACAGGCGTTATCTGGTTTTTATGGAGACAAGGCATCGGTACAGGGAAGTACGCTCGTCTCGCAGATCTCGGATACATTGGAAGTAAGTGAGAATTGGGAGCGCGTCTATGCTGATGCAAACTGTTTTCCAAAGGATAAGACGGAGGCGGAATATGATGCAATTTACGACCAGCTGACAAATGCAGGCGATGTCATCTGTTTTGTAAATGGAAAACTGGACGGCTATGTCCATTGCGCAATTTCCGGTGGAGGAACCGCTTTGATCGGACATTTGTACAGCTCTGGCTGGGATTCCCTTCGCGCATGCTATTATCTGGATAACGCGGTGGACGTGCGGAAACAATGCTCCGGAATGATTGTATATCGTCCGAAAGAACGTCTGAAGACTGGAACCTTGCGGATTTGTAAAAGCTATAATGAGGACGTCTACAAGACGAATCCGAAGTTGTATGATGTGGCGGGAGCCAATTATGCAGTGTATGCTAGCTATGAGGATGCGAAACGAAGCCGGAATGTGAAGGGATATTGTTATATTGAGCCGGGGGAAAATGGTGCACTGGCAGAGGATAACGTCTCTTGTTCTGCACGCACAAAGCCGGATGAACAGGGTACGATTGTACAGTTTGCCGAGGGTACATATTATATCCGGGAATGGAATGTGCCAACAAATGGAGGCTGGAAGTTAGATCCGAATATTTATAGTACGAAAATCTATGCAGGAAGACGGACAACCCTTGGCTTGCCAAGAGATGCGGTGGCGAAGCCTCTGGAGCTGAAATCAGAGGGAGATTATTTTGATACGCGTGTGGTTGGACCGGAAGAGGAGTATCTTGGAAAACTCAGACTGACAAAGAAGGTGGAGGAAAATTATGAAGCCTTTCTTTTAGAACACCCGGAGTATAGCTTTGATGGGATTGAATACGCGGTCTATGCTGTTTCCGCAAACGGAAGTAAGGACACCACTAAGCGTGTGGGACTGTTTCGGATGGATAAAAAAGGTACGGGTTTTGTGCAGGAATGTGCGCACGATACAGACTGTGTGGGTGATACAGAAATGCAGCTTCGGATCGGCTGGTATATGATTCAGGAAGAAAAAGCAAACAACTATATGTTGTTAGATGATACGCCAGTCTGGGTACAGATCAAAAAAGATCAGACAACCCCAATGGAGGTTGTTGTAAAAGATGCAGTGAATATTCTTCATTTCCGTGGGGATCTCAGTTTTACAAAAGTGGATGAAAATGGAACCCCGCTTGCAAATATTGCGTTTTCTATTTCTGATACAAAGGGAGAATCCCACATCGTCTGGACAGATGAAAATGGGTATTACTCGACGGCAGCTTCCTATATTCCACATTCGTATCATACGAATCAGGAAGAGGCAGGTGCGGGTATCTGGTTTGGACAGGCAGACGTGGATGATACGAAGGGCGCATTGCCGTATGGAACGTATTACATCGAAGAGGTTCGCTGTGAGGCAAATAAAAATAAGTATCGAAATGCTGAGAAAATCGAAGTATCTATACAGGAGGATGGCGCGCATGTTGAGTTAGGAACGATTATAAATGAGCTATTTCCGCAGATTAAAACGAAGGCAGGCTTTGAAAATCCAATTGTTGATATACGTGCAAAGGGGACACTTGTGCCATGTAAGGATATTGTTTCATTTGAGAATCTGGAGATTGGACACACCTATACGATTTCAGGGGAAGCACGATGGAAAAAGGATGGTACGGTTTTGGAAAAACCATATATGGCAAAGAATGAGCCTGTGACATTTGTCGCGGAAAAGGTAAATATGGATATCGAAGTGAAGTATGAGATTCTGTTTCTGGATGCGCTGTGTGGACAGGAAGTGGTGTTCTATGAGACGGTAAAAGATACGGCATATCCGGGCGAGATCGTTGCTTCACATACAGATCTTTCGGATCTCGCACAGACAATCTGTTTTCCCGAAGAGCCGTCGACCACAACGACCGAAACGACAGAAACCACCGAAACAACGGAGACAACCGAAACGACAGAAACGACAGAAACCACCGAAACATCGGAAACATCGGAAACGACTGTTGCCGGGACAAGCACACAGGTGATACCGACTAAGGAGCAGGCGGTAAAGACCGGAGATGAAGCAAATCTGTTTCTGACGATTCTTGTTCTGTGTACAAGTGCAGTTGGAATCGGGATGGGTTTGATAGGAAGAAAGAGGAGTCATAAACAGAAATAAAAAATGTCCCCATCTGTTTGATGGGGACGCCTTTTTAGTCATGTAAAGTTTTATGTTTGCTTAAAAGCTCAATAAAATCGGTAGAATTTAAAGGCTTGGAGAAGAGATAGCCCTGCAGGGTGTCACAGAACTGGTTCTGCAGAATCTGCAGCTGTTCATTATCCTCCACACCTTCTGCCACAACAGAGATATCCATCTTGTGTGCCAGATTAATGATGGAGTCTGCGATGCAGCGGTCTTTTTCGTTACTGCAGATACCATCGATAAAGGATTTGTCAATCTTTAACGTATCGATTGGAATCTGTGTCAGGTAGTTGAAGGAAGAGTAGCCAGTTCCGAAATCGTCTAAGGCGATGGAACAACCAAGCTCTTTCATCTGATTGATCAGCTTTAAGTTGTGTTCAAACGAATTCATCAGGACACTTTCTGTGATCTCGATTTCGAGATGTTTCAGATCCATACCTGTTTTTTCCGGAATGCTTTTAATGATATCGATCAGATGATCATCCTTTAACTGGGTGGTTGATACATTGACAGATACACGGAGTGGACCGAATCCGCTCTTGATCAGTACCTGATTGAAGTTGCAGGCTTCAATCAATGCCCATTCCCCAAGGATGTTGATAATACCGGTTTCTTCTGCGATCGGAATAAATTCTGCAGGAGAGATAAAACCAACCAGCTCAGACTCAATACGCATCAGCGCTTCATAGCCGGTAACCTGACCGCTTTCCACATTGACCTGTGGCTGGTACTGTAAGTAAATTTCGTTCTTATCAATAACATGAGATAGAATATCTGCAAGATCATTTTTCCGGTTGACATCGTCCTCCATGTAGCTGTCGAAGAAGCGGTAGCTGTTTTTGCCAGAGTTTTTCGCATTGTACATCGCGATGTCTGCGTTCTTGATCAACTCGCTTACCGTCAGACCGTTGTTTGGAAAGACTGCGATACCGACACTCATG
>OGFI01001058.1_pt1 | contig 15691 bp, 9 predicted proteins | sample 1570901 | NCBI WGS metagenome assembly OGFI01 (sample SAMEA2582018, study PRJEB24529) | metagenome | biome: Human gut stool | place: China | collected 2011 | reverse complement strand
TGCAGTGGTGTCTGCAACCTGATACGAACAGCGTGACCCTCACTCCTGAGCCATTGGCGATATCGGTTTTCTTTATCTCACAATAATTCATTTTCCGCTCCTTTCATACATACAACGCAGGGCAATACGATTTTGTATTGCCCCGATAGTTATATGCTGTTTGCTGTTTTATGTCAATAATAATGTTCATTATTTTCGGATTTTGCAGTTTTGAGTTTTTGAGTTTTCCTTGCTATAATGTTCATTTTTTTGACGAGTTTTGATTTTTGAACTTTTGAGTTTTAACGGCTATAATGTTCACTTTTTTTGAAAATCGCTCAAAAAAATTTTTGGGTTTTAATACTTCGAATGTTCCATTTTAAATTCAAAATTCACAATGGGTTTTGTTCACAATCACAAATGCAAAACTCTTTCCTTTATCTCTTGAGTCCTGCCCTGATTCCAGAACTGCGTGCCGATGTAACCACAGGTGCGCCTTGCAACGTTCAGAGTGTTCTGATCTCTGTTGCCGCAGTTCGGACACTCCCATACAAGCTTGCCGTCATCTTCTACTATCTTTATCTCACCGTCAAAACCGCACTTCTGACAGTAGTCGCTCTTTGTGTTAAGCTCTGCATACATGATGTTGTCGTAAATATGCTGCATAACTGCAAGAACAGCCTCTATGTTGTTCTGCATATTCGGCACTTCCACATAGCTGATAGCTCCTCCTGGTGAAAGAGCCTGGAACTGTGACTCAAAGGTGAGCTTGTCAAATGCGTCGATGTTCTCGGTAACATGGATATGATAGCTGTTTGTGATGTAGTTTCTGTCTGTTCCCCCCTCGATAACACCAAAACGCTTCTGCAAACATCTTGCAAATTTGTATGTTGTGGACTCCAATGGCGTGCCGTAAAGGCTGAAATCTATGTTTGTTTCTGCTCTCCACTTTGCGCAGGCATCATTAAGGTGCTGCATAACTTCAAGTGCAAAAGGCGTTGCTGAAGGGTCTGTGTGTGACTTGCCCGTCATGTATCTTACGCATTCGCAAAGACCTGCATAGCCAAGTGATATGGTTGAATATCCGCCGAACAGGAGCTTGTCGATTGTTTCGCCCTTTTTAAGTCTTGCCAATGCACCGTTCTGCCAAAGGATAGGCGCAACGTCTGACGGAGTGCCTTTAAGTCTTTCGTGACGGAGCATAAGCGCACGTCTGCAAAGTTCAAGTCTTTCATCAAATATCTTCCAGAACTTATCCATATCCTTATATGACGAGCAGGCAACGTCCACAAGGTTTATTGTAACAACGCCCTGATTGAATCTGCCGTAATATTTAGGCTTGCCGTTTTCGTCAAGATATGTTGTAAGGAAGCTTCTGCAGCCCATGCAAGGGTAGCACTGACCATTGCCATTCTTGTCTACCTTAAGCTCCTTCATTTTCTTTTCGCTTATATAGTCAGGCACCATTCTCTTTGCTGTACACTTTGCAGCAAGCTTTGTAAGCTCCCAGTATTTTGAGCCTTCTCTTATGTTGTCCTCTTCAAGGACATATATTAGCTTAGGGAACGCAGGTGTTATATAGACGCCCTTTTCGTTCTTTACTCCTTGGATACGCTGTCTGAGCATTTCCTCTATGATAGCCGCAAGGTCATCTCTTGTCTGCCCCTCAGGTACTTCGTCAAGATACATGAAAACAGTAACGAAAGGTGCTTGGCCATTTGTTGTCATAAGAGTGATGACCTGATACTGTATCATCTGAACGCCCTGAACTATCTCAGCCTTTACTCTCATTTCGGCTACCTTATTTATAGTATCCTCGTCGGCAGGGATATTAAGCTCTGCGAACTCTTTTTTTACCTCACGGCGGTATTTATCACGGGATATCTGAACGAACGGAGCAAGGTGGGAAAGTGTGATACTCTGTCCGCCATACTGTGAAGAAGCTATCTGAGCGATAGATTGTGTAGCGATATTGCAGGCTGTAGAGAAGCTGTGTGGCTTTTCTATCATGACCTCGCTTATGACAGTGCCGTTCTGGAGCATATCCTCAAGATTTACAAGACAGCAGTTGTGCATATGCTGAGCGAAATAATCGGCGTCGTGGAAATGTATCAGACCTTTTTCGTGAGCCTCAACAATATCGTCAGGAAGCAAAAATCTTCTTGTGATATCCTTGCTCACTTCACCTGCCATATAATCCCTCTGAACTGAATTGACAGTAGGGTTCTTATTGGAATTTTCCTGCTTGACTTCCTCGTTCTCGAAGTTAAGAAGAGAAAGTATCTGCTTGTCAGTAGTATTCGCCTGTCTGACGATAGAACGCTCATAGCGGTAGGTGATATAATGCTTTGCCACTGTATACTTGCCGTGGCGCATGATATCGGCTTCCACCCAGTCCTGAATAGTTTCAACGTCCATAGCCCTATTCATTTCAGAGCATTTGTCTTCTATATTCTGTGCTATCTCTCCTATCTCTCCCTCAGAGAGCCTATCCTTTTCCTCCACAGTGATATTAGCTTTCGCAACGGCATTTTCTATCTTTTCCTTATCGAACGTATTCTCAGCGCCGCTTCTTTTTATTATCTTCACCTATACTTTTCATTCTATTTTGCTCAACCACTATATATTGTGGTTGACTTCTTTTATCACAACATAATATTGAACATTTACTATTATACCACAATCAGAATATAAGTCAAGGGCATAGAATGATAAATAATCTACAAAAATTTCGGTTAAAAACAGAGCAGTTTGCCGAAAAAGTATTACAAATGATTACAAACACTTGATTGACAAAAAGTGTGAAAAACAATGGCATTTAAAGGAATGATAAAGGTGTGAAGCGGCAAGAAATGATGTGAATGTTTTGTAAAATAAATGGTAAAATTCAATTAACTTGTTGACAAGGGTGCTTGCATATGATATAATATTAGAGTTGAATGCGCCAGTAGCTCAGCTGGATAGAGTGACTGGCTACGAACCAGTAGGTCGGGGGTTCGAGTCCCTTCTGGCGCACCAGCGTATTTACGCACTTTGCGAGCTTGCAGGGTGCGTTTTTTGCTGCCAACTTTGTAATGTAGGGCGAGTCCCTGTACAAAACACGCTTTACTTAGTGTAAGGCGTGTTTTTTTATTTCTGTCATTGCCAAAGCACTGTCAATGTGGTATAATATGACCATTAGGAGGCATTAACTATGAACACAGAGAAAAAGAAAACCAAGGTAGACCTTGTGACGGGGTTTCTCGGAGCAGGGAAGACCACTTTTATAAAAAAATATGCCCGTTATCTTTTGGATAAGGGCTGTAAAATTGGCGTGTTGGAGAATGATTTCGGTGCAGTGAATGTGGATATGCTTCTTTTGCAGGAGCTTTTGGACGAGAATTGCGACCTTGAAATGGTCTCGGCGGCTGATAAGGATTGCCACAGACGGCGTTTTAAGACCAAGCTTATCGCTATGGGTATGCGTGGTCTTGACAGGGTCATTGTGGAGCCGTCAGGTATCTATGAAGCTGACGAGTTCTTTGACGTGCTCAGAGAAGAACCTCTTGATAATTGGTATGAGATAGGAAGCGTTATAACTATTGCAGATGCCTGCCTTGATACCAACTTGTCGGAAGCTTCTGATTATCTTCTTGCTTCTCAGCTTTCGGAAGCAGGCATAGTTCTCATGAGCAGATGTCAGGAAGCCACAAAACAGGAGCTTGAGGATACTCTAAAACACCTTGAAGCCGTGCAGAAAAAGTTCCATTGCCACAGAATGACTAAGCCTGAGATAATAATGAAAGACTGGTCGGAGCTTACAGATGAAGATATGGAAAGAATAGCCAACAGTGGCTATGAGCCTGATTCCCACGAAAAGCTGTGGTTCGACCAAGATAAAGCTTATACCTCTTTGTATTTTATGAATATGAAGCTTCCCGATAATGCTATGGAAGATGCTGTGAGCAGGCTTATGAGCGACAGCAAGTGCGGAAGGATATTCCGTGTAAAAGGCTTTATGCAAAACGCTGAGGGCAAGTGGCTTGAGCTTAATGCCACCCACAAGAACATCACTGTTAAGCCCATAGAGCGAGGTCAGGCGGTGTTTATCGTCATTGGCGAGGGGCTTGACAAAGAGCATATCGACGGCTATTTTGTGCCTGTATAGTGTCAAGATATTGTAAAATAAATGCGGAATGTATTGTATGTAAGCTTGGATAGTGATATGATAATTGCAGGTTATAATTACACATTTTAAAGAGCGGTGCAAGTGTATCTCATGCTGCAATGTACGGTGTAAAATGCCCGTCACATCCCCTTGACATTTCGTCTGCAATCTTATTTATGTTATCCGCACAATGTTGCTCTGCACAAATTCCGGATAATTCAAATCTTGTCGCTTCGAGCGGGCTGTTGAGGGCGCCAGCCCCTACAATAATGTTGTGCGGATATTGAAAATTGTGCAAAAAAGGGACGACCCAAGGTCGCCCCTCATTTTTATTCAGCGGTGCAAATTTGTATCATATCACAATGTATGGCGTAAAATGCCCGTCACGGCGAGTGACTATTTAACCGTCTTTTCAGTATAAGCACCATAATAGTTCACACCATTGTATTTTCTGTATGCCCTTATTTTGAATGTTTTAGTGCCTGACATATTTTTGGCAGTGTAGCTTTTGCCTGATGTTGTGGCGAGCTTCTTCCAACTGCGTCCTGACTTAACATATATCTCATATCCTGTGGCTTTTGATACCTTGTTCCATGCAAGTGAGATTTTGCTTCCCGAACGCTTTGCCGTTTTGACAGTGACGTTTGCAGGAAGTGTGCAGGTGACCACCTGTGCAGGCTTGCTGTATTGCATAACATTGTCGCTTACATAATATGCCTTTACCCTGTATGTGTACATAGTGCCTGATGACTTGCCTGAGTTGGTGTAGTATGGATAAGCGTTGTCGCCAAGTTTCCTGTAGCTGTCGGTAGTGCCTATCCACTGATAAACGCTGTAGCCTGATACTCCATTCATGCTTTTCCATGTGATAGTGTTGGAACTTGATGTGTTCACTGATGAGGAAAGCCCTTCGGGTGTGTTTGCAGGACGAATGGTGATGTCCTTTTCAGTGTAGTCACCGTAGTAGTTTATGTAGTTATAATTTCTTATGGCTCTCACTCTGAAACGATATGCTGTGTTCTGTGAAAGATCGCTTACAGTGTAGCTCGTTCCCGAAAGGGTGGAGAGCGTTTTCCATGTTCCGTTTGTGTACATCTCTACCTGATAGCCTGTAGCCTTTGATACCTTGTTCCAGTTGAGTGTTATGGAATCAACGTCAGTGGAGCAAAGGGAGAATGATACGTTTGCAGGGAGAGTGCAGGTGGTAAACTCAGAGGAATATGCACCCTCGATACGCTGTCCGTCAACATTGTTGAATGCCCTTACCTTGTATCTGTACATCGTGCCTGAGCTTTTCTTTGAGTTTGTGAACTTTGTGGACGTGGTCGTGCCTATTAGCTTGTAGCTGTCGGTAGTACCTATCCACTGATAGATCTCATAGCCTTCCGCTTTTTTGGAAGCGTTCCATGTTATGGTGTTTGATGTAGAAGTGTTTGAAGTGCTTCTTAGTCCTGTTACTGTACTTGGTATGTCAGTGACCTCAGCGTTTACATATGTGTAGCCACCGTTGTAGTATACGCCGCTGTAATTTCTTCTCGCCTTTACCCTGAACATATTAACGCCGTTCTGTGTGATACCATTCACCTTGTATGAAAGGCTTGAAGTTGTGCCGACCTGCTTCCATGCACCGTTCACATTATGCTCCACGACGTAGTCGGTCGCCTTTGAAACTTTGTTCCAGCTAATGGTGACAGAAGTTCCCCTTGCAGAAGCGGATATCTTTGAGATGTTCGCAGGAAGCGTGCAGGTGGTGAAAACATCAGAGTAATCCCCGTAAACACGCTTGCCAGAAGCGTCACTGTAGGCTCTCACCATGTATTTGTACATAGTGCCTGTGGACTTGTTGGAGTTTGTAAAATATGTATTCTTTGTATCCCCTATTTTTTTCTTGTTAGGGTCGCTAGGGCTTGTTCCCTGATATACCTCATATCCTGTTGCGTCAGAAGCGCCGTTCCAGGCAAATGAGTTGGAGGTGGAGGTGTTTGCCACTGAGATAAGGTCGGACACATAAAGTGGAAGCTTGCCCGAATACCATACATTCACGTCAGTGTAGGCTGAAATGCCTGAAACAGTACCGCTTCCTGAATATTGCCACATATCCATGCGCTGGTCATAATTGGTGTTGCTTGTGTAGTGAGCCAGCCATATAGGATATTTTCTGCCAAGCCCTGCTCCGTCAATGTAGTAGTTTAGCCATGTGTAGTTTGCATAAACACCTGCGCTGTAGCCAGACTTTATGATAGTGTCGCAAAAAGCTGTGCAAAGAGCGGTCTTTTGAGCCTTGGAAAGCCCTGCGCTGTCAAGTCTGCCAGTGTCATAGTCAACAGACTCGATATCGTAATAAACAGGCATTTGCAGAGAATATCCCTTTATCCTGTCAAGAACGAACTTAGCCTCTGCCTGGGCCTCGGCTGTGGTTATCGCCTGCGTGTAGAAGTATACGCCAACTTTAAGCCCTGCCTTGGTAGCTCCGTCAAGATAGGTCTTGAACTTAGGGTCTTCCACAAGCGTTCCTGCACTGCCATAGCCACGGTAGCCTACTCTTATGATAACAAATTCCACACCGCTGTTTTTGACCTTTTTCCAATCTATGTTGCCCTGATAATAGGAAACGTCAATGCCATAGACCTTTGAAATACCGCTGAATCTGTTTTGATGAGTAAGGCTGTCAGCCCCCCACAGAGCAGACATTGTCATAATGCCATATGGGTCGTTGTTTTCAAGATATTTATGATACTCAGGGTCGTCCTCAGTGACAGGCTCTAAAAGACCATCAGCCTCCATATTGCCTGTAGCATATTCAGGCTTTGATACCTGGATATCATTTGAAAGCTCACTTGACGCAATGCTTTTCTCTGCCGCATACACGAATGGAACAGACTGAGCCATTATTGCCGCTGACAAAACCACGCCAGTCAGCTTTGGAATAAATTTCATAATTTCCTCCCGTAGAATTGTAGGCAGAGGTAACATTTTTTCTGCCATTTTACACAATAATTTTTACACACCTTTTATTATAGCCCTTTTTCAGAACGTTGTCAAATTTGTATTTATACAGATAAATACAATTCAGTAATTTTAAAGTTAAAACATTACACTTATTTTGAGATTTATGTAATAATAAGTAAATAAAGATGTTCATGATACACAAGATTAGGAAAGAAATTTTGTGTATCATGATATGCCTGAAATGGCACTGCAAGGTACAGTTAATGAGAATAATCAGCATTTTAGCTGGCATAATAATGGAGAAAAAAGAAAAGGAGAGCATAAAAATGGATATATCAAAGCGAAACGCAGTTAGGATAGTGTCTTTCACAGTGGCTGTCGTGGGTGTGCTTGCGGTGAGAAATATACAGCTTATGAGCAGTGAAAAAAGGGCGTTGCGTAGTGTGAGCTACACCTATTCAAGAGCCATGGGCGACCTGTGCGACGCAGTAGAGAACGTGAGCGACACTCTTGAAAAGGAGCTTTACGCAGGCTCAGGAAAAATGCACCAGTCACTTGCGGTGAAGCTTTACAGAGAAGCGTCCTCGGCAAAGGCGGCTCTGTCACAGCTTCCCATAGAGGAGCTGCAGCTTGAAAACACCTACAAATTTCTCTCACAGGTAGGAAACTACTCCATGGCAGTGAGCGAGAGGCTCATGAACGGCGAGGAGATAACAGACGAGGAGTATGAGAACATATCCTCGCTCTATGACTTTTCCAAAGAACTTTCCGAGGATATGTGGGAGCTTGAAAGCTCAGTGAACAGCGGTGAGATAGCCCTCACCCAAACAGGTTCACAGCAGAGCGACCCGCCCACAGTGACAGAGGGCTTCTCAGACTTTGAGGGAAGCTTTGAAAGCTATCCCAGCCTTATTTATGACGGCCCATTCTCAGACAATATAATGGAGCGTACCCCACGCATGACATCTGAGGCGGAAAACATTTCACAGACCAAAGCCCTTGAACGCTGTTCCCTGGGGCTTAACATGAACTCCACAGTGTTCACAGATGTCTCAGAGGTAGAGGGCAAAATGCCATGCTGGAGATTTTCAAACGAGGATAAGACGGTGGCTTGCGAGGTGACAAAGCAGGGTGGATATATCTCATATTTTCTCAAAAGCCGTATCAGCGAAAGCACAGAGCTTACAAACGAGCAGGGAGTAAAGGCAGCGGAGGATTTTCTCGATGACCTTGGCATACTGTCCATGAAAACCACCTACTATGAGAATATCGACAACGTTCTCACAGTAAATTTCGCCTACAACGACCTTGACGTGTGCTGTTACACCGACCTTATAAAGGTATCAGTAGCAATGGACGACGGTGAGATATTAGGCTTTGACGCAAAGGGCTTTTTGGTGAACCATTATGACAGAGATATCCCCAAAGTGGAAATATCACAAAGCCGAGCGAAAGAGAGCGTTTCACCACGCCTTGAAATAGTATCCGGCAGGCTTGCACTTATCCCTACCGACGGTTTGGAGGAGAAGCTGTGTTATGAGTTCAGGTGCAGGGCAGAAAACGGCAGGAACGTGCTTGTATATATAAACGCACAGACCGCTGAGGAGGAGCAGATACTCATTCTTGTGGAAAGCAAGTCAGGAACACTGACTGTATAAAGGAGGATAAAAAATGTCAGATTTCAGAAATTCAAAGACAAAGGATAACCTTATGAGAGCCTTTGCAGGGGAAAGTCAGGCAAGAAACCGCTACACAATGGCGGAAGAAAAGGCAAGGCAGCAGAAACTTTATGTGCTTGCTGACCTGTTCAAATTCACAGCCGATCAGGAGAAAGTTCACGCAAGGATATTCTACGAGCATCTCAAAGAGCTGTCAGGGGAGAGCGTGTTTGTTGACGGCGGTTATCCTGTGGATATCTCAGAAGATATGTGTACCTTGCTTGGTATGGCAGACCACAACGAGCGTCAGGAATCAGATGATGTTTACCCTGCGTTTGCTGAGGTCGCAAGGCAGGAGGGCTATGGAAAGATAGCGCAGGACTTTACGAATATCGCCAAGATAGAGAATGTTCACGGCAAGCGTTTTGCGGCATTTGGCAAGCTTATGAAGGAGGGAAAGCTGTTCTCTTCCTCCCAGTCTGAAACGTGGGTATGCTTGAACTGCGGTTATATCGTGGAGGGCACGCAAGCCCCTGAGAGGTGTCCTGTTTGCGGAGAAGCTCAGGGATATTATATCAGGCTTTCCATGGCTTCATGGGGAAGTAATTGTAACTGTGATAAATAGTGTTCTGTGCGGTGCGGCTGTGAGGCTGTGCCGCATTTGTATGTGAGCTTGGGGTTTTGGCGAATTGGTTATCACGCAAACCTTGATAACCTTACAAACCTCGGTAGTTCGCCCGTTTCGTTCACCCACTCAACTTTGTAAAAAAATCCATACCTTGGAACTTCCCCGAAACGGGACGTCGGGGGCGCCGTCCCCTACATTTTGGCTTCAAGTTCTACTGTCGCAAAATCGCTTCGCTCGGTGTTTTCTCTGCTTTGCATTGGCTTTTTTCTCTGTTCGGCTGTGTCATTCCTCACTCCTCACTTAACACCGCTCCGCTATTTGCATTATTCACAATTATATGTTATAATAAGAATAATTGCGATAAAACATGAAAGGACTTGTGATAATTGATATATCTTGATAATGCCGCCACCACAAAACCCTGTGATGAAGCTAAAGCGGCTGTAATGAAAGGCTTGGAGGTCTTCGGAAACCCCTCTTCTCTGCACAGAGCAGGTCTTGACGCTGAGCTTCTTGTTTCTGACGCTCGTGAGATCATTGCCGACGCTCTCGGTGTTACCCCTGATGAGGTCTACTTCACTTCAGGCGCTACTGAAAGCAACAATACCGCTATTTTCGGGGCTTACAAGGCTCACGGAAAACGTAAAAAGCGTGTTGTCATATCCTCTGTTGAACACCCTGCTGTGAAAAATCCTGCCCAGGAGCTTGAAGATATGGGCTGTGAGGTCATAAGGATATCACCTGACGAGAACGGCGAGATAAACGCCCGTGATATTTTTGCCGCTGTGAACGAGGACACTTTCCTTGTTAGCTGTATGCTTGTGAACAACGAAAACGGCTACATACTCCCTGTGGAAAAGGCTTTTTCTATGATAAAGAAAAAGTATCCCCAGGTGATTACTCATTGCGACTGCGTTCAGGGCTTTATGAAAATTCCTGTAAAAGCCAAAAAGCTGAATGCCGATATGATATCTCTCAGCGGTCATAAAATATATGCTCCAAAGGGTATCGGTGCGCTGTATGTGAAAAAGGGCGTTCATATACCGCCTTTTATGCTTGGGGGAGGACAGGAAAAAGGCTTTCGTTCGGGTACTGAGTCAGTGCCGCTCATATGCGGTTTCGGTGCGGCGGTGAAAAAGCTTGCGCCGAATGTTTCTGCGAACTTTGAAAAGGCGGCACAGGTGCAGTCATATCTCATAGAAAAGTGTAACGAAAACGACGATGTTTTCGTAAATTCACGAAAAGGCGGCTCGCCTTATGTCACAAGCATTGCGGTCAATGGGTTAAAGTCCGAAGTGCTTCTCCACTATCTTGAAAAGCGTGAGATATATGTTTCAAGCGGCTCAGCCTGCTCAAAGGGCAAGAAAAGCTCTGTGCTAAAAGAGTTCAGATATCCCGAGCAGAGCCTTGACTCCACTATCAGGATAAGCTTTAGTATCGACACCACAAAGGCGGATATCGATGCTCTCATGGAGGGCATAAAGGCTGCACAAAATGATCTGTGCAAGGTAAGGTAAAACACGCAAACAAATGTTTTGTACTATTTATAAAGGGGAACGGCGAAAAAGGTCGCTTTTGACAGGTTTTTGACGAGGACTTTTTTGTGCAGTTTTCGTAAAGAAAGGATAAAATTTATGAAAGAAATCATTCTCTGCAAATATGGCGAGATAGCTCTGAAAGGTCTTAACAAATCAAGCTTTGAGAGCATGATGACAAAGAGCGTAAAAAGAAGACTTAAAAGCTGCGGACAGTTCAGCGTATCAAAGGCGCAGTCCACATTGTATGTTGAGCCACTCAATGATGACAGTGATGTTGACATGGCGGTGGAAAAGCTGTCGAAAATTTTCGGTATCGTTAAGCTCTGTCGCTGCTGCGTTTTGGAAAAGGATATGGACGAGATACTCACAAAGTCACTTGACTATATCGAGGACGAAATGGAAACTGCGAGAACTTTCAAGGTGGACGCAAAGCGTTCAGATAAGAAGTTCCCATTCAAGTCCCCTGAGATATGTATAGAAATGGGCGGAAAGATACTTGAGAGATTCCCACACCTTAAAGTTGACGTTCACGATCCTGACGTTGTAGTAACAGTGGAGATAAGAGAAACCAACGCCTATGTTCACGCAGGATCTATCGAGGGCGCAGGCGGAATACCTGTCGGCTCAAGCGGAAAGGCAATGCTTCTTCTCTCAGGCGGTATAGATTCGCCGGTCGCAGGCTATATGATGGCAAAGCGTGGTGCGATAATATCCGCTATCCACTTTGAAGCCCCACCGTATACTTCCGACAGAGCGAAGATGAAAGTTGAAAAGCTTGCCAAGATAATCACTGCTTACTGCGGTGATATCAACTTCTTCTGCGTGCCTTTTACGGAGATCCAGGAGCTTCTGAGAGATAACTGCCCTGAGGAGCTTTTCACTATCCTGATGAGAAGACTTATGATGGAGATAGCACAGAGGATATGCGAGAAAGAGGACATCCAAGCCCTTGTCACAGGCGAGAGCCTTGGTCAGGTAGCGAGCCAGACTATGTATGCAATGGTCTGCACAGACGCTGCTTGCCGTATGCCTGTATTCAGACCATGCGTTGGTATGGACAAATCTGAGATAGTGGAGATAGCAAGAAAGATAGATACTTTTGATACCTCTATCCTCCCTTATGAGGATTGCTGTACAGTTTTCACGCCAAAGCACCCTAAGACAAGACCAAATCTTGCAGACGTTGAAGCCGCTCAGAACGCTTTCGATTGGGAGCCTTATATCCAGAAAGCTATCGAGGGAACAAAGCCTTATCTTATCAAAAACGCATAGCGTATTTTCATGGCGTACACCCGTTGTATGGTGTCTGTGAAAAGGTTACAAACGGGTTAAAACTGTAACAGCTTGTAGCTTAATTGTACGCTTTTTTGTACCCGAATATTGTGTCTTTCCATGGTGAAAAATGCCGAAAAGCCCCGAATTTTCAGGACTTTTCTTTGCGTCCGAAAGGGTGTTGAACGGGCTTGCTAATAATGAAAAATCAGTAATTTGGTAACAAAAGTGTAACATCTGCTTACAGGATTTGCTATTAATATTGGTTTTTGAAAATCGTCGAATTAACAAAATGGACAAAAAGAGCCGATTTTTTATGTGCAATATATAACTAAAAGGGGTGGTTATTACTATGAAATTTGCTGAAGGTGACAAAGTGGTTACAGATAGTATTGACATAGTTACAAAAAGTGTAGTAAAATATATGATAAAGAGCGGTCGGAAGCTGTGTACTGCGGAAAGCTGTACAGGCGGAATGATAAGCCAGACGATCACTTCCGTTTCGGGAGCGTCGGAAATGTTCCTCGGCGGTGCTTGCACCTATACGGAGGAAATAAAGATGAAGCTTTTGAACGTGAAAAAGGAAACGCTGGAGCAGTATACTGTTTATTCTGAGCAGACAGCCAGTGAGATGAGCAAGGGTGCGCTGAAGCTTTTCGGTGCAGATTGTGCAGTGGCTGTTACTGGTATAGCAGGACCAAGCGGCGGTTCTCAGGAAAAGCCTGTGGGAACTGTGTATGTTTCAGTGAGAAGTCGTCAGAAAGAAATAGTCAGACGGCTGGAGCTTTATAAAGAATATGCTTACAACAGAAACAGCACTGAGAATGGTGCTTGAGCTGTATGAACAAAAGGCGGAGGCTTGAAATAAATGTCAATGGCTAATGAAACAATGAATCTGTCCGAAAAGGACGATACAAACTTTTTTGTAAGAGTAGTAAGATATTTTATCCCGTGGAAGGGCGACGGAGTAGGAGAAGTGTTCAGAAAGATAGTGTTCATGTTCTCTATCGTGCTTTTCTGTGTTTCTCTTAATGAGCTTTCTGATTTTCTGAAAGCCGATGAGCAGGATCAGAGCTATATTCAGGAGATCGTAAATTACGAGCCTGACTTTAGCGATGACGTTGACCTGAGCAAGAATAACGGCTCAGACGATATTGACGTTTCTGACCCTGAGGCTTCAACGAAGGACAGAGAAGTTCAGGGTTGGGCTAAGAAGCTTCTGAAAAGGAACAAGGACGTCGTAGGCTGGATAAAGATCCCCGGCTTTAAAAATTCCGCAGGTGATGAATATATAAACTTCCCTGTTCTTAAAGGCAAGGATAATGAATATTATCTTTACAAGAATATAGACAAGCAGTATTACGAATCGGGAAGCATTTATGCAGACGCTTGGTCTACCATAAATAAGGACGGGCAGTCTGACAATATCACGATATATGGTCATAACATGAGATATGTGGGAACTTCTTTTACTCACCTTACTGAGTATAAAAAGGGAGTGGATTTTCTTAAGAAATATCCTGTTATCGAGTTCAATACTATCTATGACAACAACTGCAAGTATGTTATCGTGGGTGCTTTTGTAACGGGAATACGTGAAAGTCAGGACGACGGCAAGCTTTTTAAATACTGGACTACCAGATATTTTGACGACGTCGACTATAAGTTCGACGATTGGATCTCAGAAGTGAGAAAGCGTTCGTGGTATTCAAATGATATCGAGTGTACAGCAGACGATAAGTATATATCGCTCTCAACTTGTACAAACGAAACTTCAAATCTCAGGTGGGTGATCGTGGCAAAGAAAATGACGGCTGACGATAACCTGGATCTTATAATAGATTCCTATAAGGACAAGGCAAATAAGGATATTTATTTTCCTAAATGCTGGAGAAATGTATACGGAAACAATAAGAAATATTTTGGCTGGGATTATTGATGTTTATTACACCAAATCGGTGTAAAATAAATTTTAGCTGACGTCAAGCTCACGGACGGCAGTGAAGACGGTTTGCGTGCAGACGGTCGGAAAGGGTAATGTGATTAAAATGAAGCAGAAAAAAACTGAAGACAGCATAAAGCGAACAGCTAAGCCGTCGGTCAGGAAAGTAGGAACAATGCTGGGCAGCGGTGCGCTGGCAGTGCTGATGATAGGTACAGTAAGTATCTTTGCACTTACAAGCGGTAACAACGAGGCTCAGAAGGACACAAAAGCTGCAATAACCAACACTAAGACCATTTCTGTGACAGAAGCAGAAACTGAGAGAGATGAGACCTATACTTCAATGAACACCGTTACATGGAGAAAAGCGGGTATCAGCGAGTATAAAATGGCACAGGCAGAGTCTGAGACAACAACTTTCGCCAAAGCCACTACAACAAAAAAGACAGAAACTACTAAAAATGCAGCAAAAGAAAAAAAGGTCAATAACGTAACAATGGTCGCAACTGAGATCGTGAACGTCAGAGAAAAGGCTGACAAGAACTCAGAGATAGAAGCTATCGTTGCAACAGACGAGGAAGTTATCGTTACGGCTGAAACAAGCGACGGTTGGTATAAGGTTACATACGGCGACTACAGCGGATATGTAATGAAGGACTATCTTAAAAAGGCAGAAGTAACAACAACTTCCGCTGCGAAGTCCGAAACTACAACAGCAGCTAAGAAGTCTGAAACAAAAAAGACTACGACAACAAAGGCTAAGACAACAAAGTCTGAAACAAAAAAGACAGAAACAAAGAAAGCAACAACAGCAAGCTCGAACAGTTCTGTTATAAGCTATACAGATGAAGAATTTGATATGCTTTGCTACGTTCTTCAGGGCGAGGTAGGAAACTGCTCAGAGCAGAGCAAGATCGCTGTTGCAAATGTTATTATCAACAGAGTGAAAACAGGCAGATTTGGAAGCTCTATAAGCGACGTTCTTACAGCTCCAAATCAGTTCACTGCAATAAACGGCTATTACAGCGGCAGAAACAAGCCAACTCAGAACACTATTGATTGTGCAAAGAGAGCGCTGAACGGCGAGGATAATTCAAACGGTGCAGTTTATTACTATGCTCCACAGTATTGCGGCGGAAGCACAGCGTCTTGGTTTGAATCACTCACATTCTGCATGGAGCTTGATGGTCAGAGATACTTCAAGTAATATTTGAAGTTTTTGGCTAAAATGCCGATATTGTAGATATAAAATTGTATATTATGCTGAAAAGTCAGGACGAAACTTAGCTTTGTCTTGACTTTTTTTCAGTATTTGATAAACTATTATTTAGGTATGCAGTGAGTATTTTGCTGCCATTGGGAATGTTTTGCGGTGTGACCGCTTGAAGGTAAGGACAGTGTCTTGACGATGAATTTGATGACAAAAAAGATATTTGCAAATGTCTGCGCAGCGGTAATGAGCATAACTGCCGTTGGTATATGCGGTGAGCTGCTGCTGGATAATAAAAGCGTGGGCGCAGAAAAAGCCCCTGCGGTGCAGGTCAAAAACGTTGAAGCTCAAAGCGTTAAGACCACTGC
>OGFI01001041.1_pt1 | contig 15882 bp, 12 predicted proteins | sample 1570901 | NCBI WGS metagenome assembly OGFI01 (sample SAMEA2582018, study PRJEB24529) | metagenome | biome: Human gut stool | place: China | collected 2011 | reverse complement strand
ACGGTCCCGGTCCTTCACCGAAGAACCGCCGAACTTCTGTACGATCAACGCCATAGTTTGTCACTCTCCTCTTCTTCTGCCCTGCTTTTCTGCACAGGGCGTACGCCTAATATCATTCCACGGTTGCGCCGGTATTATCTGCATCCAGGCGCAGCAGCGTAAATGCTTCACATCCGTCCAGCCCTTCCAGCTGTTCGAGGCCTGCCTCCAGGCCCTTGTAAAATTTCTCTGCGTCGGTGCGCTCGGCCACCGCCATCACGGTGGAACCGGCACCGGACACATACACGGCCTTTGCCCCGCACTGCTTTGCCAGCGCGAAGGCTTCCTTCGAGCCGGGCATCAGCGGCATCCGGTAGGGCTGGTGCAGCTTATCCTCCGTCGCAATGGCCAGCAGCTCGTGGCGGCCCTCACAGAAGGCCGCAGGCACCAGCGCTGCGCGCGACAGGTTGTAAACCGCATCCTTGTGGGAGACCTGCTTCGGCAGGGCTGCGCGGGCGGCCTCGGTCAGGAGCTTGTAGTCCGGCACAATGGCCGCGAAGCAGAGGCTCTGGTCCACATCCCGCTTGACGGAGTAGACCACACCGTCCTCGTAGACGCTGCTGGTCAGGCCGCCGAGCAGGGCCGGTGCCACATTGTCCGGGTGGCCCTCGATGCTGGTGGCCAGGGTCAGCAGCTCCTGGGTGTTCAGGATATCACCCAGCATCCGGTTGGCCCCCAGCAGGCCCGCAATGATGCAGGCCGACGAGGAACCCAGACCGCGTGCCATGGGGATGGGGTTGGTCTGCACGATCCGGAGCGGCGGGATCTTCTTCCCCACCTTGTCGAACAGGCCTTTGGCCGAGCGGTAGACCAGATTGGACTCGCTGCGGGGGATGCGGGTCCCGTCCGCTGCCGAGATGTCCAGTTTCTCGCTCTCTTCAAAGGTCACGGTATTGTACAGGGTCACCGCCAGGCCCAGGGCATCGAAGCCGGAGCCGACGTTGGCGCTGGTGGCCGGGACAGAGACTTTGATCTTCATGATGGCTGCACCTTCCCTTTTATGCTTCCTCTGGCAGACGCTTGAGCAGCAGCTTCACGCTGCCGCCCACGGCCTCCACCTTCCGGGCTGCTTCGGCCAGCGCTCTGGCGTCGGCCTTCTCGACGAAGTACGAGCAGCCGTCGAACCGCTCCTCCACGACCTTTCCGGTGCCGTAGATGGCCTCCACCACAGCCGGTGCAATGCCTGCCACACGCACATAATATGCGGCGGGCGCGGGGTCGGTGAGCATCCCCTCCACCGGCTCGGCAGGCTGCCAGAACAGGCTGTCGTGGACCTTGGAGCCTTCCTTGATGGCATCCACCACATCGGCCACCACGGCGCTGGCGGTGGGCAGCTTGCCCGCGCCCTTGCCGTAGAAGATGACGTCGCCCAGCATATCACCCTTGACCAGAACGGCATTGAAGACGTCATCCACGCCGGCCAGCTGGTTCGACCGGGGCACCAGGCAGGGCTCCACGCCTGCGGCCACGCTGCCGTCGCCGCCCCGCTTCATCCAGGCGATGAGCTTGATGACGCAGCCCAGCTTCTCTGCCGCAGCCACATCATCCACCGTGATGTCGCGGATGCCGCGGGTGGGGATGTTCTGGGGGTAGATCTGGTGGCCGCACACCAGCGAGGACAGGATGGCGATCTTGCGGCAGGCGTCCCGGCCGTCCACATCGTCGCTGGGGTCCTTGGTCTCGGCGTAGCCCAGCTCCTGGGCGATCTTCAGCGCCTCGTCAAAGCCCAGGTTCTCGTGGATCATCTTGGTCAGCATGAAGTTGGTGGTGCCGTTGACGATGCCCTCCACCTCGGTGATGACGTTGGCCGCGAGGCACTGGTGCATCGGGGTGATGATGGGGGTGCCGCCGCCGACCGAGGCCTCGAACAGGAAAGCGCAATCGTGCGCCTTGGCCAGACCCAGCAGCTCGGCACCGTAGGTGGCCACCATCTCCTTGTTGGAGGTGCAGACGCTGCGGCCGCTCTCCAGGCAAGCTTTCACATACGGGTATGCGAACCGGGTGCCGCCGATGGTCTCGACCACCACCTTGATCTCCGGGTCTTCCAGAATGGTGTCGAAGTTCTTGATGAAGAGATCCGCGGCCGGGTGGCCGGAGAAATCCTTGGGGTCGAGGATGTACTTCACCTCAACGGGCTCCCCTGCCCGGCGGGAAACGCCTGCTGCATTGCGGCACAGCACCTCGTACACGCCGCTGCCAACCGTGCCAAAACCTAAGATCGCGATCTTTGCCATGGTAACCCCTCGTTCCTATCTCTTAGTTGTTTACAGATTGTATCCACAGTGCACACCGACGACCATCCGCTGCCGGGAGAGCTTTTCGGTCAGTTCTTCCGGGGTCATCTGCATCGTGTCGGTACGGATGGTGACAGCCACCAGCGCAGCGCCATTTTCCGGCGTGGACTGGTTGATGGTCACGATGCTGGCGCCTGCGGCACTGATGCCGGCCAGCAGACTTTGCAGCGCACCGGTCTCGTCCCGCAGGGTGGCCATCACGGTGATGACCTCACGGCCGTTCTCAGAGTCAAAAATGCAGTCTTTGTATTTATAGAAAGCACTGCGCGACAGGTCTACGCTGCGGGTCGCAGCCGAAATGCTGCGCGCCTCCCCGCTGGCCAGAAGCTCCTTGGCCTTGACGACCTTCAGGAAGACTTCCGGCAGGACCTGTGCATCCACCAGATAAAAGCGGCGTTCCAACTTGTTCACCTCACAAACACAAGTGTTCTTGCAGAGAATATAATAACATCCGGCCCCCTGCATTGCAAGAGGCCGGATGTGTTTTTGTCAGATTGTCCAGTTTTGATGCGTGAAGTGGCACATCGCCTTGCCGGAATGGCACCCATCCCATGGGAAAAAGTATGAGTTTTGCGCTCAGTCGGTGTCAAGACCGGAAGTGTCCGCCGGGATGGTGGTCTGGTCGGCTGCGGGCTGGGCCGCCTGCGTCACACCCGAAGAGTGGGAGTAATTGCAGGTATCGGGCAGGTCGTCCGCACGGTAATAACCCGTAGCGCGGCTGGGGCAGCTGGGGCCTGCCAGCAGACCGCTCTGGGTGCAGTAGGCGCGCTCCACCACGCCGTCTGCCGCCGGGAACGCCTTATAGGGCAGGTCCTTCTGGACCTCTTCCATATAGGCCTTCCACGCCGTGACGCAGGTGCGGGTCTTGGCCTGATTCTTGCTCAGGGTGTTGGTCATGTCATACGGCGCATCGTAGCCCCACCACACAGCGGTGACGTAATACGGTGTGCCGCCCACGACCCACAGATCCTTTTCGTCGCTGGCCGTACCGGTCTTGCCGAAGGACTCCATGCCGTTGGAGTTGGGGTAGCGGCCGCTGGCCGTACCGACGTTGGAGTACAGGACGTTCTTCAGCAGGCGGTTCATGACATAGGCCGTCTGCGGGGTCAGGGCCTGATAGCTGGTGGAGTTGTTTTCCAGATAGATGTTGCCGTCACGGTCCAGCACACGGGTGTACAGATGCGGGGTGGTGTACTGGCCGTCGTAAAAGATCTGGAAGGCTGCGGCCAGCGCCGTGGGCGTGACGCCGTGGGTCTGGCTGCCCATGACCATCTGGGCAAGGCCGACGTCGCTGGAGGGGTCCAGCGTGTCCAGCTGCAAGGTATTATAGACGAAATTGAAGATGTTGCTTGCGCCCACCAGGTCGCCCACGCGGATGGCGATGGTGTTCAGCGAGCGGGCCAGACCGTTCCACAGCGGCACATCGCTGTTGTCGCCGTAGTTGCCGCCGTAGTTGCGGGGCCAGCTGCGCCATGCGTTGGGGTAGGCCTTCAGCTGGGTGTCGGACATGCCCATCAGGCCGTTCTTTCGGCAGTACTCCTCATCGCGAATGACCATATCCTGCTTGAGGTAGAGGGGCGAGTTGTTCAGCATGGTGGACCAGTTGACAAGGCCGTACTCGATGCCCAGAGCGTAGGCACCGATGGGCTTGATGGTCGAACCGGTCTGCCGGGTGACGCCGTAAGCACGGTTCAGGGAGAGGCTCTTGGTCTTCTTGCCCAGGCCGCCCACCATGGCCAGCACATTGCCGTCATAGTCCAGGGTGACCATGGCCGCCTGGGTGCGGACATTGCGGTAATAGTAGACCGTGCCGTCGTCGCCGGTGCGGGTCTTGGGGGTGCCGTCCTCGTTCATCACCTGCACGTCGTCGTCCGAGATGGAGGTGACTTCTTCCTCATGCCAGCCTGCCGGGAAATAGGCATCGTCGGTGTTGAGCATGAGGTTTTCCATGGCGGTCTGCATCTTGGGGTTGACAGTGGCTTCGATGGTGTAGCCGCCGGTGTAGAGCATGTTCTGGGCCGTGGCTTCGTCCACGCCCTCCTTCTCCATGATGTCGCCGACTACCTCGTTGAACAGGGCATCGGTGAAGTAGCTGGTCACGGAGGAGGTGTTCTTCTTGCTGGTATCCTCCGCCAGCACCAGTGGCTGGGCAGCGGCGTTCCGGTAGTCATCTTCCGAGATCACGCCCTGCTGCCACATATTATACAGGATGAAATTGCGGCGGTGGATCAGATTTTCGGGGTTCGTATAGGGGTTGTAATTGGTGGGGTTCTTGGTGATGGACGCAATGGCCGCGCACTCCCACAGGGTGAGCTGGCTGACGTCCTTGTTGAAGTATTCGTTTGCCGCCGTCTGGACGCCCTGGATCGTACCGGTGAAGCTGATGGTGTTCAGGTAGGCTTCCAGAATGGTCTCCTTGGAGTAGGTGCGGCTCAGGCAAAGAGCGCGGTAGATCTCGCGCACCTTGCGCAGGGCACCCCCGATGCCGCTGGCGCTCTTGTCCGAGGTCAGGTTCTTGATGAGCTGCTGTTCCAGCGTAGACGCGCCCTGCTTGGAGCTGTAGATCGGCAGCACATACTCGTTGATCATGGCGCCGATGGTGCGCTTGAAGTTGACGCCCGGCTCATTGTAGAAATCTTTGTCCTCGGTGCAGATGAACGCATACTGTAAGTTGGTGGGGATCTGCTCCAGGTCTGCCCAGACACGGTGGCTGTTGGAGGAACGCAGGGTGGCGTACTCCACCTGCGCCCCGGTGTCGGGGTCGGTGGCCACCACCGTGCTGGACTGGCTCAGCTCGATGTTGTCCAGATCCAGCAGGTCGCCGTCGTTGGCCGTGGCCTGCACCGCGTAATAGACCATGCCCACCATCAGCAGGCTGCCCGCCATGATGCCCAGACAGATCAGCATCGCGAGGGTGCGGCCCAGGAACCGCAGCAGGGGGTGCCTGCTCTTCTCCTTCGGCTCCTTGGGGGGCTTCCCGCTGGGAGCCGGGTCCCGGCGGCTGTTGTTCACATTGACTTGACGTCCCACGGAAGGCTGGGGTTCTCTCTTCGCCCCGCTCTGGTGGATCTTTCTTGGTTCGATAAGGATCGCCTCCTGACCGGCCACTGGGCCGATGATTCGCTGGTAATACGACAAGCTGCCCCGCCCGGTCCGACCGGCAAAAGGGCAGAATTTTCTCCGGATAGGGGTAGTATAGCACATTTTGCCCTGCAAAGTACAGCATTCTGCTGTGAAAATTCTGTTCTTCTGTCTGGAAAACTTTCTTTTTGCGCATACTACCGTTTGAAACTTTCCCTGCAAAGGAGTGATTTCCCTGTGCGCAAGCTCGTTCTCTGCCTGTTTTATGCGCTCTGCGCCTTTGCCATCGCGTTCAGCCTGTTCTGGATGGCCCTCCCCCGGCTGACGCTGCCCTCCCCTGCCCCGCAGGACGAAACGCCGGACTCGGTGCCGCTGAGTCTGGCGGCGCAGGCTCTGCCGGAGCGGACGGCCCTCTACTACCTCTGCGACGAGGGCGGGATGCTGACCGTCTATGCCTGCGGGGCCGACGGGGAACCCGCCGACCGGTTGGAGGAGACCGGCATCTACGTCAACCTTCTGCCCGAAAACGACGCCCTCCGTATCAAGCAGGGCCTTGCGGTCTACAGCGAGACCGAGCTGCGGACCGTGCTGGAGGACCTGGGAGAATGACAGAGACCCTCCCGCCGGGGAGGGTCTCTGTCATCGGTGCATTACGCTTCCATGGCTTCCAGCGGCACAAGGTAGTCCTTGCAGCACTGTTCGTAATGGAGCGAGTATTCCTTGGTGGGGTTGTGGTGCATCAGGCTCTTCAGGGTGTGGGAGTCGTAGTCGTCGCCCTGGTTCATGCCGATCAGACGGGCCGCAATGTTGGAGCAGTGGTCAGAAATGCGCTCCACATTGTTCAGCACATCCAGGAAGACGACGCCGGTGTCGATGGAGCAGATGCCGTTCTTCAGGCGCTTGATGTGCTGGTCGCGCAGCTTTTCGACCATGATGTCGATGACCTCTTCCAGCGGCTCCACCTGGCGGGCCAATGCGACGTCATTGTTCTCAAAGGCGTCGTTCGTCAGGTCCAGCACGCGCTCCATCGCGCCGGTGAGGAGCTTGAGCTCCTCCTTTGCGTGGTCGCTGAAGGACGCTTCCTTCTCATAAAGCTCCTCGGATTTTTCCATGATGTTGACGGCATAGTCGCCGATGCGCTCGTACTCGGTGACGAAGTTCAGCAGCTCGGTCACAGCATGGCTCTCGTCGTCGCCCAGCTCCTGGTCGGTCATCTTGATGAGGTAGTTGGAGATCTCGACTTCCATCCGGTCGATGAGGTTCTCCCGGACGTTCACCGCACTCACGACGTCTTCGTCCATCTTGAGCAGCAGCGGAGCCGACAGGTTCACGTTGCGGGCAGCGCGGCGGGACATCTTGACCACCGCGTTCTTGGCCTGCTGCAGGGCAACGGCCGGGCTCTTGAACAGGCGCTCGTCCAGCACGGGCATACTGAGCTCCTGCGCTTCCTCGGCGCTGTCGGGCACGGTGAGGACAGCCAGCTTCGACAGCACACTGCTGAACGGCAGGAAGAGGAGCATCGCCGCCACGCTGGACATGGTGTGGATGTTTGCGATGGAGCTCTTGTTCATCACATCGCCCCAGACGGGGATGCCGATGGTGTAACGCACCGCATAGATGGCCGCCAGCAGCACCACGCTGCCGATGATATTAAAATAAAGGTGGATCAGCGCGGCGCGCTTGCCATCCTTGGAGGAGCCGCCGATGGTCAGCAGCGGGGTGAAGGCCGTGCCGATGTGGGCACCCAGAATGATGGGGATGGCCGAGCCGAAGGTGACAAGGCCGGTGCTGGACAGTGCCTGCAAGATACCGACCGATGCCGAGGACGACTGGATGATGACCGTGACCACCACGCCCACGAGAACGCCGAGGATGGGGTTGGTCATGGTGACGAACAGCTCCTGAAACGCTGCGCTCTCCCGCAGGGGGGACACGCCGGTGTCCATCAGGCTCATGCCCGTGAACAGGATGCCGAAGCCCAGCATGATCTGGCCGATGTTCTTTTTCTTGGCGTTGCGCAGGAACACATAAAAAATGCAGCCAATAAACGCGACCACCGGTGCGAAGGTCTTGGGCTGCATCAAGGTCAGCCACAGGCTGTCGCCGGAGATATCCGCCATGCGGATGAGCTGGCCGGTGACAGTCGTACCAATATTCGCACCCATGATCACGCCTACCGACTGCGTGAGGGTCATGATCCCGGAGTTGACAAGGCCGACACAGATGACGACCGTGCCCGCCGACGACTGGATGACGCCGGTGATGAGGGTGCCGAAAATGACGCCCTTGATGGTGGAAGAGGTCAGCTTTTGCAATACGCCCTGCATCTTGCCGCCCGCCAGCTTCTCCAGGCCGGCGCCCATGATCGACATGCCGTACAGGAACAGCGCAATACCGCCCAACAGAGAGGTGATGTGTGTGATATCCATCTCGATACTCCTAAAAATGTTCTTCCTTTTCTTTCTGAACAGACAAAGGACGGCCGCCGGGCTCTTTCTGCCTGAACGCCGTCCTTTTTATTATAGCATCGAGCGGCCCGTTTCAACAAGCCTTATTTTACATGTTTTTTGCGTTTTTGATACATTTTTGCGCGTTTCGCCGGGTTTTGCCACAGTTTTTTTTCGCAGATTTTACATGGATTTTACAAATGATTCAGTTTGCCGCAGCTGACGCCATTTCCCGCCGCCGGGCCGGTTTTGCGGCGGACTGCTCGGCGCGGGTCTTATCGTAGCAATACCGGATGATGGCCTGCCGCCGGACGATGCCGATGAACATGCCCCGGTCGTCCACCACTGGCACAAAGTTCTGGTTCATGGCCGCTTCGATGAGCTGGTCCATACTGGTGCTCACGGTCACGGCTTTGTAATCCCGCTTGTGGGCAAAGTTGGAAATGGGCACATCCTCGGCGGCTTCCAGGTCCAGGCCATGGTATTTTTTCAGCCCCCAGAGGATATCCCCCTCGGTCAGGGTGCCCACATATTCGCCTTTGCGGTTGAGCACCGGAATGGATGCGTAGCGGTTGTTCTCCCATTTTTCCAAGGTCTGCCGCAGGGTGAAGTCATCGTAGACATACATCAGGTCCTGCTTTGGGGAAAGGAAAAACAAAATGTTCATCATCAGCTCTCCTATCGAAAAACAAATTCTGCCGTTGTGGGCGCAGCGCCCCGTCTCTCTGATTTGATTTTAGCACTTTTTCACAGCGAGTTAAAGGGAATAATCATACTTTTTAGATTTTATTCACAGTCATTTTTCGCTCTTTTTCAAAACATGCGGAAAAACCATGCACTCTGGCGCATTTTGTGCTATACTAAGCAGAAAGGAACTGCCCACCGGGCCCTCTGGCACTGCGGCCCTGTTCTCAGGATACCCACTGCGGCGCTCGAAATCGGGTGCAATGGGGCATGTCCGGCACAGGAGTTGCAATTTTCCGCTGTACACCGGGCCGGTAAAGAGGTATAATAAGCGTGTAAGATTCCTTTCCCGGTTCGCCGGGCCAAATCAAATAATCTGATAAAAAGGAGCAGAGCGACTATGATCACTTCCCGTTTCCCGCTGGGAGATGTCAGCTTCTCCGCCGAGTATTTTTCGACGCTCGTGGGCGAAGCAACCAAACAATGCTACGGTGTGGCCGCAATGACCCCCCGCGATCTGACCGACAAGGTGCGGAGCATGGTGCACGGCGCTGATTTTTCTGCAAAGGGCGTCCGCGTCACCCAGGAAGAGGGCCGTCTCGTGATCGAACTGCACATCGCCGTCAGCTATGGGCTCAACATTTCGACCGCTGCGCGCAGCATCTCGCACCGCGTCAAGGACGAGGTGGAGCAGGCTACCGGCCTCAAGGTCGCCCGCGTGATCGTCTCCGTGGACGACGTGATCGCCTGATCGGACAAGAGAATAAGGAGAAAATTCAAATGATTTCTGGTAAGATCCTGCGCGACGCGATTATTTCCGGCGCAAACAACATCAACAACCAGCGCTCCCGCGTGGACGAGCTGAATGTCTTCCCCGTCCCGGACGGCGACACCGGCACCAACATGGGCATGACCGTGGGCGCAGCCGTCCGTGAGCTGGAAGCTCTGGACGACAGCTGCACCGTCAGCGAGGCCGCCAAGACCGCTGCCTCCGCCATGCTGCGCGGTGCGCGCGGCAACTCCGGCGTCATCACCAGCCTGCTGTTCCGCGGCTTCTCCAAGGCGCTGGAAGGCAAGAAGGAAGCCGGTGCAGACGACCTCGTTGAGGCTCTGAAGAAGGGCGTCGAGGGTGCTTACAAGGCTGTCATGAAGCCCACCGAGGGCACCATCCTGACCGTTGCCCGCGTGGCCTCCGAAGAAGCAGCTGCCTGCGATGCCAGCGAAGTCCCCGCTCTGTGGGATGTGGTGCTCGCCGCCGGTCAGAAAGCACTGGAGGACACCCCCAACCTGCTGCCCGTCCTGAAGAAGGCCGGCGTCGTGGATGCCGGCGGCCAGGGCATCATGGTCATCTTCGAGGGCATGGGCAAGGTCTTCCACGGTGAGCCCATCGTCGCAGGCGGCGAGGCTGTTCCCAACAAGGCCAAGCTCTCCACCGAGAATGCCGGCCGCGGCGTCTTCACCGATGACCTGATGAAGGTCGAGGACATCAAGAACGGCTACTGCACCCAGTTCCTCATCAACAAGAACGAGGGTGCCAGCGCCGCCAAGATGCGCGCTTTCGCAGAGTCCAACGGCGACAGCGTCGTCTGCATCGAGGACGATGACGTCATCAACCTGCACGTCCATACCGCCGACCCCGGCAAGATCCTGAGCGAGGCCATCAAGTACGGCTACCTGACCAACTTCAAGATTGAGAACATGCACGAGCAGTTCCTGGCCCGCCAGAAGCAGGGCAAGAGCCTGGAAAAGCAGGCTTCTGCCGAGAAGAAGCCCGACCCGACCTCCGAGTTCATCTACGCTGCTGTGGATCCCAGCCGTGATTACGGCTTTGTGGCAGTTGCTGCGGGCGAAGGCCTGAAGGCCGTCTTCACCGACCTGGCGGCCGACGCCGTCGTCTCCGGTGGTCAGACCATGAACCCCGCCACCGAGGACATCCTCGCCGCCATCCAGAGCGTCCCGGCCAAGACCGTCTTCGTTCTGCCCAACAACAAGAACATCATCATGGCTGCCGAGCAGGCCCAGAAGCTGGCCGACCGTCAGGTCGTCGTTCTGCCCACCCGCACCGTGCCCATGGGCATCACGGCACTGCTGAACTTTGACCCCTCTGCCAATGTTGAGACCAACACCATCAACATGATGGCTGCGGCCGACAAGGTCTCCACCGGCCTCATCACCTACGCCGCCCGCGACAGCGAGTTCGACGGCAAGCGCATCCGGAAGGGCGAGATCATGGCTCTGGAGAACGGCAAGATTGTGGCCACCTCCAATGACCTGACCAAGGCCACCTACCGCCTGGCCCGCAGCATGTGCAAGAAGGACTCCAGCTTCGTCACCATCATCTCCGGCTGCGATGTCTCCGATGAAGATGCCGAAAAGGTCACCGAGATTGTCAAGGCAAAGTGCCCCAACCACGTTGAGGTCAGCCACATCCGCGGCGGTCAGCCCGTTTACTATTATATGATCAGCGTGGAGTAATTTTCACTCCTGCGCTTGCAGAACACAGAACAAGCCCCCTGCATCCATCCCGGATGCAGGGGGCTTTGTGGTTCTTGGAACCTTTATTTCACGTACATCGCATCATTTTTCGCAAGGAGGTAAACGCAGTATTGATTCATGCTGATTCCCTCCCGCTGCGAATGCTCGGCAAGCGAGCGATGCAGACTGCGCGGAAGCCGCAGTTTGAACTGCCCGGAATATTCCTCCAGGCTATCCGGCTCATGGATCTCGATCCCCTCTTCCAGCGCTGCTTCCAGCCATGTTTTTTTTGCGTCCTGTGCATTCGCGATTGCGCGTTCGACCGTTTCGCCGCAGGTAATGCAGCCCGGCAAGTCCGGATAAGAGACAACAAATCCCCCCTCATCCGGGTCCTCCACCAACTCCATCCGGTAAGGCATCTTCAAATACTCATTCAGCGTCTTCATCGTTCTTCGCCTCACTCTCCACGATCTGCCGTACCATTTCCACGTAAACTTTCTTGATGGGTTCATGTTTGGGGATCGTAATGGGCATACAGCCTGCTTTCCGGAAGGTGTAGTGGCTGCTCCCGCTTCTGGGGGCTGTCATCTCGTAGCCATAGCTTTCCAGCACTTTTTGCAGTTCGTCGAACCGCAGGTCCTTCGATAAGGCACAGATGCGCGCAAGCAGCTTATCCCATTTTGACATTCCGAATCCCCCTGTTCCCATTATATATGGTGTCACATATGGTGTCAAGCATTTTTAGAAGAAACCCACCTGGCTGCTCTCCGGCAGGTCGCCGAGGGCACGACGACCATACCGCGGGGTGCTGGGCGGGTAGGTGCCGCGTGGGATGGATACGCCTTTTCTTTGGGCAGATCGCTGAACTGTTTCAGCATGTCCTCGGTGGTGTGGTAGATGGCGTCGTTCGGTTCAGCCCTTTTCAATTGTTTTTTTCGGCGGCTCTTACAGCCACTGTTTCAGCACGTCGTTCAGCTTATTCAGGTCCAGCGGTTTGGCGATATGTTCGTTCATGCCGGTGTTCTTGGCCAGCTGCACGTCCTCGGCGAAGGCGTTCGCCGTCATGGCGATGATGGGCACTTTGCCCCGGCTGCCGGGAAGGGAACGGATCGCCGCCGTTGCTTCGTAGCCGTTCATGACCGGCATCTGGATGTCCATCAGGACGAGGCTGTACCAGTTTTCCGGGGCCGCCGCGACCTTTTCGACGGCGATCTTTCCGTTTTCGGCCGTTTCGACCGTCACACCGGTCATGCCCAGGATCTCGGTCGCGATCTCGCGGTTCAGGTCGTTGTCTTCCACCAGCAGGAGCCGCTTGCCCGTGTAGTCCGTTTTTGCAAAGTCTTCCAGATAATTCCGGGCGTCTTTCTCTTTCTTGCCGGAGGTGAACTGCCGCAGGGTCGCCGTCAGGCGGGAGCGGAACAGCGGTTTTGCCATAAACGCATCCACGCCCGCCGCTCTGGCTTCTTCCTCGATCTCGCTGAACTCGAAGGAGGTCAGGATGATGATCGAGACGTCTTGCCCGACGCATTCCCGAATCTTTCTGGCCGTTTCGATGCCGTCCATCTCCGGCATCTTCCAGTCCAGGATCACCGCAAAATAGTCACTGTTGGTCTCATGACGCGCATAGCAGCGCTCCACGGCTTCCTTACCGGTCAGGACCCATTCACCTGCGATGCCGATCTCCCGCAGGGTCTCGACGGTGCTTTCGCAGCTGGTCTTATCGTCGTCCACGACCAGCACCGGCAGATCGAACAGCTCTTTTTCCTGCTCTCTCTCGTCTTTCTGCAATTTCAGATAGACCGTGACCGTGATCTTCGTGCCCTTGTTGGGGGCGCTTTCGACCTGAATGTCGCCATTCATCAGGTTGACGATGTTCCGGGTGATGGCCATGCCCAGACCGGTGCCCTGCACCTTGGTCGTCCGGTGATCGTCCGCCCGGCTGAACGGCTCGAACATGATCTTCTGAAATTCCGGCGTCATGCCGATGCCGTTGTCCGCGATGGAAAATTCATAGCAGCCCAGCTCCGAGAAACCATTCGGTTTTTCCTTGATCGTGAAGGTGATGTTTCCTCCATCCGGGGTGTACTTGATGGCGTTGCTCATCAGGTTCACAAAGACCTGCTGGATGCGCAGGCTGTCGCCGCAGACGGCCTCGTGCTCGATGTGCTCCACGTGGACTTCGAGCTGATGGTGGTGCTCGTCGATTGCCGGTTTTGTGAGGGTGAGCAGGTTATCGACCAGCTCCGGCAGGCTGAAATCCTCCTCGGCAAGGCTCATCCGCCCGCTCTCGATCCGGGCCATGTCCAGCACTTCGTTGATCAGGCCCAGCAGATGGCGGCTCGCCTTGGTGATCTTGCCAAGGCATTCGACGACTTTGTCCTGATTTTCGATGTTGGCCCCCGCAATGGCCGTCAGGCCCACGATGGCGTTCATCGGCGTCCGGATGTCGTGGGACATATTGGAGAGGAAATCCGTCTTGGCGTGGCTTGCGTTCTCGGCCGCGCGGTACGCTTCCTTCAGTGCCTTGTGGGATTCGATCTCGGCCTTTTTCTCCTGTGACACATCCATCGACGCCAGCAGAACTTTGACCAGCTTCGTGCCGTCCCACTCCAGCGGGATGAAAGACGCGATCTTATAAGTGTTTTCGTCCAGCGAGCAGTATTCAAATTTGTAGATGTCGTTCTCGCACTGCAAATTCCTGCGGATATTTTCCGGCGAGATTCTAGCATCCAATGCGTCCAGCGATTCCAGTGTCTTATACTTTGCAGCTACATGCTCCACAAAATCATGGTAGGTTCCGGTCGGCGCATATATCATTTCACCTTGCAGGTTATAGAACCGATAGCGGTCATTTTCCAGATCGCAGACGACGAAGCGGTCCAGCAGGCGCACCATGCTCTGGATCAGCAGCTCCATGGATGCGTTGTCCGAAGCCATCTGCATCCGCTGTGCCGTCTCTGCTTTGGACTCTGTGATGTCCCGCAAAAAGATCATCGCATAGTCCGAGTCCCCGATCTCGCCGCGCATGACCACGTTGCGGACCCACCGCGTTTCGCCGTTCAGGAAGATGCGGCATTCCTGACACAGCTCGGTCTCAAGCCCCTTCAATTTTTCGGTGATGTAGGCGCGGTCGTAGAACTCCGTGACCTTCTGTTTGTCCTGTTCGACCACATAGTTGTCCACAAAGAATTTGACCAGCTCGTCCCATGTCTGGCTCTGCTCAAAGGCCGTCATCAGGGAGGCCTCCACCTTGAAGGTATCGAAGGTGTTCTGTTCCAGATTCACATAATATTCGCAGAGGTTCGCGCTGGTGAACGCGCGGTGGAACGCTGCCGCCCGCTGCGCCTGCATCCGGCTTTGCTTTTCTTCCTCAATGTTGCAGATGATGCCGGCGATGCGGCTGGCCGTGCCATCCAGACGGCGGATCACTTCCGCCGAGGCCCGGAACCACTGGTATGGGCCGTTTTTCAGCCTCAGCCGGTACTCCACGCTGAACTTTGTGGTGTTGGTCTTGTCGGCCGCCGTTTCAAAAAGCAGCGTCATCACCCGGTCTTTGTCCTCCGGGTGCAGAAGGTTCGACCACGCATCCAGCTGGTCCGGGAAATCCAGAGCGTCATGGTACCCCAGGATCTGCCGGAAGGCATGGCTCCAGTTCGCACGGACGATCCGGCCCGTTTCATCGCATCCAATGCTCCGCGGTGCCGAGTGGATGGACTCATTGACCAGCGCAAGGTCTTCATACGCCCAATTCACCTGCACCGACAGCACCCAGAGCGGCCTGCCGTCCGCGTCCACGGTATCTTCCTTATAAAGACGCATGAAGACCGGTGTTCCATCGGCTGTGAGGATCTGGCCCTCCCCTGCGCCCCGGATCTGACGAAAGCGCTCCGGTTCGAGGAAGCTGACGTTTTCCCCATAAAACAGGTTCTTCAGCGAGCCCTTCGTCTGCTCCATCAGGGACGCATAGCTGTGGTTCAGGTTATGCAACAGCAGTTCGCTGACCGACAGGATCGGCAGGCCCGCATCATAGTACCCGGTCATGGTCCCGATGCCGCCATTCTGATGGATCGTGTTCTGCATCGCCTGAAGCACGTTCTCTCCCAATTTTTCCGTATCGGATGTATAGATCTCATCCGTAAGTCGATTGTTAAACTTCATTTTCATCCTCGCACATGTTCGAATCTGCCGTGCGTTCCGGCCTCGCCAGAGGGCATACAATAACGATTATAGTATACCGCTGTCCAGTCACCCGTTCAAGCCATTTTTTCAATAAGGTAAACAATTCTCCGGTGCCCCGCGCTCCCCCCATTTTTCGGGCAGATTGCAACAAAAGTCCGGAATTTTCCGCAAAGGGCTCCATTTTTCATCGCTTTCTCCCAAAAACACGTTCAGATTCCTTGCAATGCCGTTGTCGGGGTGGTAGAATGGTTTTATATCTCGATCGTGCTGCGCCTTTTTTCCGGCTCTCGAACGGCTTTTTGCCAGAGTGCCGGGCAAGCCGCACGCAGGGGGCGGCGTCATTCCCGTGGGGTGGGCTGTATCATCATACAAGAGGTCCGGGCCAGCCCGTTGCACTGCGGCGGCTGGCAGCGGGCCGTGAGGAAGAGGAACATAAAAAATGAAGAAGAACACACTGCGCAGCCTGTTTGCCCTGCTGACCGCCCTGGTGATGGCGGTCTGTCTGCTGACCGGCTGCGGCGCAGCGAACACCGAGCCGGTGGAAGCACAGGAAGACGCCGAGACCATTCAGGTGTATCTGTGGACCACCAACCTGTACGACACCTACGCCTCCTACATCCAGTCTCAACTGCCGGACGTGAACATTGAGTTCATCGTCGGCAACAACGATCTGGATTTTTACA
>OGFI01001018.1_pt1 | contig 16208 bp, 15 predicted proteins | sample 1570901 | NCBI WGS metagenome assembly OGFI01 (sample SAMEA2582018, study PRJEB24529) | metagenome | biome: Human gut stool | place: China | collected 2011 | reverse complement strand
CTATCAAATTGACAGTTTATTTAAGAATACCTTGCCGCATATTTATTAACTCCTTTTAAATAGATACTTAAATAATAGCACGTAAGAGCATATTTGTAAAGGAATCTCCAATTTTTTATCAAAGAGAGTACGTGATTACAAAATAGCTGTAATAATGTACCAATATTTGTTATTCTATAATCTTCCAATTACTCCCGTTCTTTTCAAGTACCAAATCAAATTGAGATACCTGCGTTGCTTTGGTCTGCTGGTCGATATACTCCACTGTCAGCGATACCGTGACTTGATTATCCTTACGATTGTGAATAGGATTTACCAGTTCTTGAAAGATGTACTCTTTTCCGATTGGTTTTAATATCCCGTCATTCACATAGTAGGAAAGTTCACTGGCTGTCGCTGTAGGATAGAGCTTGAAGAACGTCGTTAAAAACTCATTGATTTCATTGGTTGTAATGGAATCAACCGTCCCCTCACTTTCAATGGCTTTTGGTTTATAACTTGATTTCTTAGGTATGTTGGTAATGGTCGGATTCTTAACCAGTACCATATTTCCAGAACCATCTACATAGACACTCACTATATAAGCAGAGTGGACGGTCTTTGTATTTTCTCCCTCTGTAATGAGCTGGTCTACACTGTAGGTTACATTAAACTCATTGTCGCCAGTGGGCTCTACCGTCCATATCTGAAATCCTCTTACAGAAGACGATACAGGAATATCTTTGCGTACTGTATCAACATTGAGAGCTTGAAGTTCATCTGTCAGATAGCCTTTTAGACTTTCCATTCGATTATCAATGGACTTATCGGATTGCTCCCATGAATAGTAGACTTTCGCAAAGTTCTCTACAAAATTTTCTACATGATGAGTATCAACGTATTCCTTTTCTATGATAGTTGTTTCGTGAATAGTATGAGTATCTATAGCTGTAAAGTGCTTGAATATCGCAAAGCTGAAACTAAGCCCTAAAAGTACCCACAAGGCAATCACAACCTTTTTATGAGGATTGACCTTATAGTAGACACGAGGTTTCTTTTCCTTTGGTATCTGTTTTTCTTTATTCTGATTTTTTCTAAATTTCATCATTAAATCTTCCTTTCTCATTGTTTGATTCGTCCTGCTCCCACTAAATGCTGTTGCCAGTAGGGGCTTGTTAAGTCGGCATAACCGATTGGGTCGCCTGCATGAAACATACGGTTATTGCCAAGGTATATCCCAACATGAGTAATATAAGAGCCAGCGTTATAGGTAGAATGAAAGAAAACCAAATCGCCAGCTTGTGCTTCCGATAGTGGGATATGCTGGGTCACATCATATTGCTGTTGTGCGGTTCGTGGTAAGTTAATTCCAGCTTTTCCATACGTCCATTGTGTCAGTCCGCTACAATCAAAAGAAGTAGTCGGGGAAGCTCCACCGTAAACGTATCGCCAGCCCTCATATTTCAGTGCTTCGTCCATGATGGCTTGTACCGTATCATCATCAAACTCTGTTGTGACAAGATACTGCGTTACCAGTTGCACATAAAACATATTGCCATAGTTGTATCGCCAGCCCCCATTGATAGGTATGGCTATGGGATTGGGGTAAGACACTTTTTCGCCACCTGAATACTCTTTTGAGAAACTTTGAGCCAGTTCAAAGGTATATTTATTTCCACGATTAGCCACATACCCTAAGAAACCACCACCATAATTGTAGGACTGGATAACCGATTCTAAATCTACACTGAGCCTTTCGCTACTGGCTAATAATTCACTGAAATACTTCACACCTTGCTTAATGGATTCTTCTGTACTCAATGAATTAGGTGGAAGACCGAGGGATTCCGAGGACTGCATAACATCTTCCGCAGTACCGCCCGATTCCACCTGTATAATCGCAAGAAGTATGTTGACATATTCTTCAACGCCATATTCTTTGGCATATTTTTCTACCATAGGCTTATGAGCCAGCACTTCTGCGGAAACATTCACACCTCCATAATGAATATTGGAAATTCCGCTGTCCTGTTCATCTGAAAATAAAATGGCAACAAACAGAAGCAGTGAGAAGACCATCAAGAATAATCCAGAACCACCAATCACTAAAGTTTTCAACTTCATGGTTTCTTACCGACTTTCTTAATGGTGGCGGTTTTGATTGGTGGTCTACTTCTTGTATTTTGTAGTGGTACTCTTTGAACAGTAGACGGACGTTCTTTTGTGATTGGACGTTGTGAAGTTCTATCTGCTGTAGTGGTTGAAGTTGCTGGCTTTTGAACGGTTTTTTCTTGAACGGTATTGCCTTGGCGTTCCACTTTTGGACTTGAAAAATCGGACTTAACTGCTGGACGCTCTTGTTTGGCTTGTTGAGATTCCTTATATGAAGTCTGAATATTAGACTGTTTTGAGGTCTGTTCATCATGATATTGTTCTTGTCTTGTAGTCGGTCTTTCATGAACAGAAGAAGCAGGCTGTTTTTTCTGTTTGACCTGTTCCATTTCAGAGCGACGCTTCGCAATGGTTTTTCGCCTTTGTTCCTGCTGTTCCTTGCGTCCACTGGCTCTGTCCGCTTTGGTTTGAGAAATACTACTGGTTAAATCACGGACATTCTCTTTTACTTTGGATTTTCCTTGATATACTGCATATCTTGCATTGGTCGGCAAATCTTTAACCTGTTCTTTCAAACCACTAGCAGTGTCTACCATTCTGTCTTTGGTATCAGCTACTGTACCGATGGTTTGACCGATACGTTTTCCAAGTGTTGATTTTTCCTTTCCGTCTGGTCGGGAGTGATCTGCTTGTGTCCTTGCAGAACTCCCCGAACCCGACTGTCCTTTTTTACCTGTAACAATGGCAGACCCAGCCCCTAGAGTAGTCATGGAACGTCCAAGTTTCCGCTGTAGACGGTGCATGTGAGCGTGCATAAGCATACGAGGTTTTCTCATCACACGACTTCCCACACTTTGAGAATCGTTACTCTGTAGAGAAAACATACTCATTAAATCGCCCAGCTTGAAGTAGATTCCTGCAAAGGTCACAATCTGTAGAAAAGCAATCAAAAAGAACGGATAACCAGCCGATAAGGTATAGAGCATGGTTGAAATACTAAATGCTGTCGTAATAATCAATGTGATTCCAGCTCGTGTCAAAATGGTATTAAAGAGCTTTGTTATGGCTCGTTTTGACATACCATCAAATGATGGAATCATGCTTAAAATAAAGCTCACAGGCAGAAACATAGCATAGATGATAAAAAGTACCTGCGAGAAAATCATGATTCCTGTTAATAGGAATACAAATATGGAAATCCCAATATTGAAGACAAATAGGAAGAAGACTGTACCTAAACGGTTAATGGTCTTTGTAATGGTTAGATTGGTATTGCTTCTGTCTTCAATTTCTTCCGCAACAATTTTTTCTCTGTCTTCGCCATTGTTGGAATCTGGGCTGGTGGAGAGCAGGCTTTCCACACGGTCAATACCGATACTTTCAATGTCTGAACTGTTGTATTGAAGCAGTAGCCACGGTTGCTGAACCTGTATGGAAAACAGGCTATCTCTGATTAAGTCCACGCTGTCCTTGCCTTGACTATCGGAATGGGGCATGACAATCTTCGTGCCAAGTGATAAACTGGCATTACTGATGTCTGATGAAAAGTCATTGATTTTTTTAATGTAGTCGGGAGCGTAGGCAATAAAGGAAGCCGATAGGATAAACACCAGCACAAAATTCATAATGGCATGAATTGCCTTTGTGGTTTCTCTCTTTATCAGTCCCGTATAGGCAACATAAACCCCAAGAACCAAAATCAAGAGTAAGAGGAATCCAACATAGAAACCCTCTGTTGAAAATCCGTTTGCACTCACACCAGCTAAGGTCTGCATATTCTTACCAATGGAATCTGCTGTAGCGGAAATGAAGTCTAAGGAATAGGCTTCCTGTACTAAGTAACCTGTCGCATTGGAAACATACAAACTGATTGTCCAAATAAAATTGGTAATGGCATATAGTCCATACATGACCTGTTTTCCAATCCCGTCCGACCAGTTCCACGGAAGCCAGCCCCAGCTATTATCCACATAAAAATCCAGTTGATAGTTTTCAAGTGGGTATCGGCTGTATTCATTTGCCACATTGACCGTATCATCTACCAAGCCCGCAGCTTGAACCACCGTTCCCAGCATGGCTAAAAGAAAAATGGCAATCACAAGTGTGAAAGCCACTGTCATTGCCACTTTACCTAGACGTTTCAGCGTCCAGTTTGATTTTATTCTGTTTACTATTGATGGTTTCACATTTACACCTCTTTTCGCACAGGTGGTCTGGTATCAAAGGCATGGAGCAGTTCTTCAAATACAGGGTGGAACTGTATCACACCGACACGACCATATAAATCACTGATAAGGCATTGCCCGTTTTCCAAATCACGCAATCGCTTCTGATTGTTTTCGTCCTCTGGGTCTACACCAAAAAAGGCTAAGGTCTTTTTAATCTCGTTAAGGTCAGTGTAACGAAATGCAAATTTTAAGCCGAGGTTATTTTTCAGTTTTTCATCTAAGAGGTCGTCTGTATTTTGGGTCACGAAATATACCCCAGCGTTCATAGCACGACCAGCCCGAACCAGCTTCATAGATAGTGTTTTTCCTTGTGCTACCTGTAAAAAGCTCCATGCTTCGTCTAAATCTACAATCTTGAAAATGCTTCGGTCTGTATGGATAAAGTCTAAAGCAAAGGTACTAATGACAATCAGCATAGCAACGGATAAAAGCTCCATAGTGGTATATTCCTCAAAGGAAGTTTCCTTGTCGGGAAGTACCAAGTCCGCAACCTGTATAATGTTCAGTTGTTTTTCTAAGCTGATAGACTGCTCCACATAACCATTACTGAATAATAAATGTGCAAAGTCATAGTCTGTAAAACTTTCGATATGGTCGGCTATACTGGTACTTAGTGGCGTATTCTCAACCCGTAATTCCTCAATCACTTTCATCAACCCTCGTACTTCACTATTGGTTACTGCACGAATGGCTTTTCTAAGGATTGGGAAGCGTTCCCCATCACGAGAGGAAATCCCCGTAAGGAATGTCAGAATATCAATAGCCAGTGATTCAGAATCTTTGGGATTTTTCATAATCACATAAGGGTCAAGTAAGCCTTTGTTTTTCTCATCAGAAGTCAGAGTGACGATATTGATTTCATGGGAAATCTCTGGCAAGGTTTCTTTCCATCTGCCACGTTCTGCTTTTGGGTCTACAATCACTGCTTGTGCCCCATAAAGCACCGCATAATAGACGATAAGGTTATTCGCAAAGGATTTACCACCACCCAGCGAACCAACAAAAGCCGACGCTAACGCATTGGTTACTGAACCCTTAACCCCTTGACTGGCAAGAGCAGGTTTCAGATAGACATTGCGTCCAGTATCTAAGCTGTAGCCAACATAAATCCCCTCATTTTCCCCCAGCATTTGAGTAGCACCAAAACCTAAACCAGCGAGGAAATCAGAGGTCACGTATTGAATATAATCATTCATATAACGCTTGCTGGCAGGTAAAAATTCTTCATGTAAGCCGAGCATATCCCCAAATGGTCGTACCAGTTTTACGCTTAAATCGTCATAAAAATCTTTCACTTCATTACAACGACGTTTGAGTTCGTCAAGATCATTTGCTGATACCCTTACCACATAAGACAGCTTGTACATAGATTCCTTGCTTTGGTCTAAATTGGTTTCCAGCTCATTCACACTTTCCAGAGCTTCCGCCACATTGGAGCTGGTTTCATTATCACTTTGCCAAGCGTGGTTATCCAAGTCTTTCAGTTCTTTCTTTTTATTGCGGACAGTAGATAGGGCTTTACGATTCGCTACAATTTCCACATTCATTGACGTATCAATCGGGAATGTAAATTGCTGTTGCTGGTAGTAGAAGATTTCAGAGGACGGGAAGTCCAGTTCTCCGACAATGCTGTTAATGGTAAAGTAAGCTACATAGACGGTTTCATCTTCCTGCTGGATTTTCAAATATCGCTGTTTTTCTTCCACCAAACAGCGAGTAGGCTTAATCAAGTCATAGTATTTAATCAGCGTTTCATTATCCAGCTTTTTCTTTGATAGATGGTACTCATACTCTTCATAGGCAGTGCCTGTCTGTCCGTAAAGGTGTTCAATCAGATAGCCGAAGTCGTCCTTATCTAACCTGCGGATTTTGAAACGACGAGAGATTTTATTTTCTAAGAGCTTTTCCATCTTCTGAAAACGCAGGATTTCATCATTACTCATACTAACAAAATCGCCCATCAGCTTATGGTTCACATCATAGACAAAATCAGACAAAGCATTTTTTGCTTCAACGGTAAGACTTTTCATAGAAAACTCCTGATCGTTGAGAAGCAACTTAAAGCCGATAAAGAAACGGTAGTTCACTTGATTTTCGCCAATCATGGATATTAAAGCGTCTGTCTGTTGGTCGATTTTGTCATAGGCAACCGCTTTGAGCTTGCCAGTGACTTCATTTTTGGAACGCTCTTGTGCAGAACGTATGCTGGATTCTGTACTGATTTGTAAAGCATGAATTTTGCCATCACGATTTTGTGCGATAAGCTGTCTGAAAGAATCATGCACTTGTATTTTCTGTTCTGGACTTAGAAATGAGTAATTGTAAGGAACAAGCTCATAGTAAGCATAACATTCCCCGTCTTTATTCCAGACGAGATTGTTTTCAATGTATTTAATTGGATATGCCATAAAATTCACTCCTAACTGCTGTAATGGCTTCTTGTGGCTGGTTTCTGCCAAGCGTTACTTTTTTTCCTGCATAGGTCAGCTTTGGTCGCAGTGCATAAGCAATGACAGACTTCAAAAATCCATAAGGCTTTTTACCATCAAAAGTTTTTGTAGACATAAACCATGTGAAAGCCACAGGAATCCCAAAGTATTTGAGAAATGCTCCCTCTATCATGGAAAGAGGGGGCAAGTTGCCAAGTATCATCACTGCAAAGAGTGACACGACAAACCATGTCATTTGCGTAAAGGTTATGGGAAACGGAAGTCTAAAATCATTGATAGAATACAGTACCTTTTCCACAGACCAGATACTGGTATAGCTTCGTATTTTCTTCATGTAATCAATCCTTTCATAAAAAATAGGGGTAGCTGATTGAGCCACCCCGTAAAATAGAAAATCTGCCAGTAGTAATGTACCGACAGATTTAATAGACGATTTCAAAAATCCCATGATTGGTTGAGATAAACGTTCCTGAAAGGTCTAAATCCCGACCATAGGCTTGATAATCAATATAGTTTTGAAGACTAGCTGGTACTTCGCCTAAAGCACCCGTTTCTTCAATGTAGTAGCGTGCCACGTCATACATATCATCACAATCGGAATGAATGATAATATCCTCTTGATGTTCGCTTAGTTCTTCAATGCTTGAAAAATGAGTGAGCAGAGCAGATAGCTCCGATTGTAATTCTTCGGGTAATTCCGATACCATTTCCCATAGTCGATTGAGTTCGCCAATGGAAGTGTATTCGTCAACCGTAAAGGGTAACTCGTAGTCATGAATGGCGTATTCCTCATATTCATCATTCAAGCCGATTTTCTCTTTGACTTCCTCAAAGTCAATGGGAAAGGTAAACCACGCACCGACCAATTCGCCCTCATTGTATTTGCCTAAATTCGCAATATAGACTTGCATATCGTCCATATATTCACGTCCTTTCTTTGTAGAGATTCAAAAATCCCTACCGCACTTCGTTTGGTGTACCATTCCTTTGCGGAACATAAGAAAACCACTTATATTCCACAAAAGAACGGTTTTATTTAAGCACCAATAATGCGATTGAATAGCTCTAGTAAAATGTCTTTTACTCCAGCAGCGTTGAAGACTAAGCCAACCGCAATAATCGCAATAATTAAAAAGCCAATCAGTTTGCTAAACTCACGCTTGAAGCCAAGATACAAGCCAATCACAACGATTGCTAAAAGCACCAGTGATTGAGCGTTTGATAGAAACCAGTTATAAAGGTTTTGTCCAAAATTCATAAAAATGTTCTCCTCTCTATATTCAATGAATTTGTATTTGAGTTATTTTTTTGTTGTTATCACGTCCTGTTCTTTTACTGACTGTTGCTTCAAAATCTGCTTGTGTCGGTCTGTCAGTTTCGCATGGTCGAGAATGTCTTTTACAACCTGCGTCTGGTTGATTTCATCAAGTTTAATCGCAACCTTTAAGGTCGGGGCAACTTGATGAGATAGCCAGTTCAGCGTCCTTTGGAAGGAGTAAGGCTCTGGTTTTGTGGTTAGTTTTAATCGTTCACGATTGTTCCCAATAAACCAAGCCCATTCTTCATTCAGTTTCCAATCAGAACGAGGTTTGGAATCGTCTTTATCTACAAAACGGATATACCGATTGATAATTTTAAAGGCGGTATGCTCTGGATTGTCATAGACGAGTAAATCACGGACTGCATAATAGGCACGCTCATTTTTCAATCGAATCTCAAAACGGTTTTTTACTTCTGCGTCTTCAATGGGAATATCATTTTTCTTGTACTGCTCGTAGTCCTTTTCATAGATACAGAAATAAACTTCACTTTGTAATGAACCGATATAGAGGGTGTTTCCCATACATTCCTTTTCCTCTTTGCGTACCAGTTCGCCACTGCGATAGCTTTTAAAACTGCGGAAGACGGAGATACATTCTTCCTGTTGGCACTTTTCAGTGAGTACAGGGATATTCAAAATCCCTGTCTTATCGTTAATGGCAAGGTCAAGGCGTTTCATCACACCGCCAGCCACCAAAACGTCCATAAAGAACTCATACCAGCTTCTTTGTTGTGCCAGAAGATAGCTTTCAAATTGTCTGCACCCACGACCTTTCAATTCCACCAGAACTCCTTTGTCCAGTTCATGGGAGCAAAGGACGAATATGTCGCCTAAAGCATAATGCTCTGAATAAGAATAGAAACCATAGTCCTCATGAAGAAAATAGGACAGTTTCAGTTGTAAGATGTTTTCGACCACCTGCTGTACGTCTGTTGTCGGAAAGCGAATCCTTACATAATCAAACAGCATTTCAAGGGGAGCGTCGGGATTGAAGCGTTCCAGAGCTTCCCAAAGGGACTGCTGTAAATCCTCTGATGGCTTGACTTTTCCTGTTTCAATATCGCTTAGATACTGCCTTGTAATACCAGTCGCAACAGCTAAACGGTTTTGAGATAGTCCATAAGCCAAGCGTTTTTCTTTTAAATGCTGTAACCAAGTTTGTTCATTCAGTAAAAATCCCTCCAATCAAAAAGGCGTATGTCAACTTTTAAAGCCCATTTGACATACGCTGAAATTTTGTAAATCCCTTGTAACCAAAGGATTTTCTAATGTTTTTTTGACTGTTTCCTGTCGATTTGTACCCCCCTGTTAGATACGGGGGGTTAAGTGCTGGCGTGGCTATTGCCACACCAGCCAGCAAGATCAGTCCACACCTGCGACTTCCGCTTCGCACGTCGCCTGCGTGGACTGTCTGCTGTTGGATAACTTTTTAATTTCCTCCAAGAAATCATATCCTTTTGGTACAAGGGGAGTATAAAACTCTGATATGACACTTGTTCCTACATCAACATAGCCACGACCTTTGATTCGCTTTAAGAAGAAATCCTTTTGTACGTCACTGCCAAACATCATGCCATAGCCCATTTCAGACATACGACCTAAAGCCACTCTGAAATTAAACTGATCACGGATTCCGTCGCCTAAATATTTTGCGTCTGGACGTTGACAAGCCAGTATTAGAAAGAAGCCAGCTTGACGACCTAACATGACAATCTGTTTCAGCTTATTCATAACTGCGGTGTTTTCTTTTGTTCCCAGCATTTCCATGAAAGCGACGTATTCATCAAAGATTAAGAAGTGTGCCGGGAGACCTAAGTAAGCATAATTTTTGCCAGTCTTATAGTTCTTCATCTGCTTCATTTCCTCACTACGTTTCATCATTTCTTCATAGAATGTTTCAATGCAAGAAAGCAAGTCTTCTTTTCTATAGTAGACATTTGCCATCACAGAACCTAAGTCCGCAAGGTCAGCATTTTTCGGGTCAAGAATATACAGTTTTGAATCTGTATGAAGCAAGGCTTCAATCAGTGTCAGTATAAAGTAAGTTTTACCGCCACCTGTACCACCAGCAATCAACATATGAGGGAGCTTATCATATTCCCACCATACGTTTTTCATTAAGCGAAGTTTACCATCTTTAGCTTCTACTTCATCAATAGAAATACGACTGGCTATGGTGTCATAGAGCAAAGTATATTCCACATAGGAATCCTTTAACTCTTTATCCGTCAGCTCACAGTACAAGCCACTCTCTAATTTCTTTTCCAAGTGTAAGAGTTGGTCTTGATATTTTCCCAGCGTGATTTCCACCCGTATCTGTATCAAGCCATTTTTAAGTCGATAATACATTTTAGGGAAGTAGGTTATCTTTTCCTTTGTACGACCAGCACTATCTTTAAAGAAACCCTCTGTTTTGACCTGTTCAGATTCATACCACTTGTTTTCAAGTATCATCTTTGCCAGTTTTTGACGGTGGTAAAGTTGTTTAACCGTATCATAGCGAACCCGTTTGAATACAAACGCTACCAGCAAGCAGATAAGAATTGCGACACTGAAACTGATAATTAAATAGGGAATGTCAATCTTATCTGCTTGTGATAGGTTAAAATCCTGCCAGTTGATCTGCTGGATTGTCTTCACATGAAACAGTCCGACAACCAGCAGGAAAACAGGCAGGAGTGACGCTATCGTAAAATGAAAGACTAAATCTTTACCAGATGGGCGAATCCTTTTACCACGCTGTTTCATGCGAAAAAGTCTCCTTTCTACCTAGCGACTATTTGTCTTGTGTCGGTTCTTTCTTTGCTTGTGGTTGAGCTTTGAATGAACTAGAATCCTTTGTCAGCACAATATCGTCTGCCTTGATATACCAGTCAACATCTGCTCCTTGATAGGTGGCAGTAGCAACGGTGTCCGCAATGGGATTGATAAGTTCCACCCGTGCGTTATAATCAAACTCTTTCAAAGGCACGCTGGCAGGAATACTTACTTGAATCATGCGTCCTTGTCCTTTGGATTTTAAGTCATAGGTACGTTCCTTGATTTCATCTGAAACCGACCCGTCTTCATTTTGGATTCTCACTTCACGACGTAGAGCAGAGAATTTCAATTCTCCAAAAGTCGTGTCTTTATCTAATACAATGCCATTTGCTAATCTCATCATTTTTCCTCTCTTTCTTTATTCTTTTATCATGTCGTCAGCATGTAAAAGGTAATTTGTAAAACCACGAGTGCCGATTTTGTAGCCCTCTGCGGTAATACGTGGATTGACTAACTTCACACGTTCCTCAAAGCCGAAATGTTTTTCGCCAGCTTCAGCAGGAAGCACCACCACAATATCATCTGCTCTTTGAACATCAGAATAGAGATTATAGCTTCTTGATAAGACAGTTAGCCGTCCGTTGATTCTTCGCTGAACGACTTTATCCTCGCCAGCAAATTCTAAATTGCCGAATGTTTTTTCCATGTTGGGAATCACAAATTTAAGTTCCATATTTTTACCTATCCTTTCTTTTTTATTGGCTGAATGAATGTTTGATGGTCTTAAAGAGTGGGGAACGACCTTTTGATTCTTGATTTTTTGTTTTCATAAGTTCACTTCCTTTCAAAATCGGGTAAAAAAATAGACACCTCATTTTTTGAAGTGTCTACCTATTAAATATTCAAATTTTATTGGAAGTATCTTTATATCTTCACTTTTCAAGGATAAATCGTCGTATCAAAGCTCATTCATAAGTAGTAAATTAGTAGTAAATTGAGTGGTTTTGACCTTGATAAAGTGTGATAAGTCCAGTTTTTATGCGGATAACTAGATTTTTATGCTATTTTTATGCAGAAAAAGGAGGATTTTGATGGCAGAAAGTAACAGAATGAGAGAAATGCCAGTAAATAGGCTTATGGTACAGATGGGTATACCAATGATTTTATCAATGGCATTACAGGCAGTCTATAATATTGTCGATAGCGCATTTGTTGGAAATATGAAAGTGGGAAGTGAAGCGGCACTTAATGCCTTGACATTAGTATTTCCTGTTCAGATGCTTATGGTAGCAATAGGAATTGGAACAGGTGTAGGAACAAATGCACTTCTTGCAAGAACGCTTGGACAAGGTAATAACAAGAAAGCTGCCAAGATTGCAGGAAACAGTCTGTTTCTTGGAGTAATTATTTATGCGGTATGTTTATTATTTGGTGTTTTTGGGGTGAAAGCATATATTTCTTCACAGACTGTTGATACAGAAGTTATTTTGATGGGAGTAAGCTATCTTAGAATATGTTGTGTTATTTCCTTTGGAATTATATTCTTTTCGTTGTTTGAGAAATTATTGCAGGCAACAGGACGTTCACTTTATTCCACAATAGGACAGGTAGTTGGGGCAGTTGTAAATATTGTTCTGGACCCAATTATGATATATGGTATAGGACCTGTTCCACAGATGGGAGTAAAAGGTGCTGCATATGCAACTGTTATTGGTCAGGTTGTGTCAGCAGGGTTATTATTAATTTTTCATTTGAAATTAAATAAGGAATTTGAGCATAGTATTAAATATATGAAACCAGATGCAAGAATTATAAAAGAAATTTATGCAATAGGATTTCCGGCAATTATAGCACAGGCACTTATGTCTATTATGGTTTATGTTATGAATTTGATTTTGAAGTTCAGTCCTTCTGCACAGACGGCATATGGATTGTTTTATAAAGTACAACAGTTCGTATTGTTCTTGGCATTCGGTTTAAGAGATGCAATTACACCAATAATATCATTTGCTTATGGAATGGGCAGTAAAAAGAGAATAGAAGCTGGAATAAAATATGGTCTTATATATACAATCGTTCTTATGATTGCAGGGGTAGTGATTACAGAGATTTTTTCGGGTACATTTGCAGCTTTATTTAATGCAGGGCAGTCAAGAGAATATTTCATAGGAGCAATGAGAATTATTTCAATAAGTTTTATATTTGCAGGAATAAATGTTGCGTATCAGGGAATTTTGTAAGAAATGGACAGGCTGGTGTATCGCTTATCTGGTGGGCATTTCCAATAACAGAGATTATCGCTTGTCTGGCTGGATATGTATTTTTAAAGAAAATCAGAAAAAATAAAGTAGAGAAGTTAAGTGAATAAATTCATAAAATGGATTAGTCTGTGACAAATCTGAAATAAGAAAAATTTTAATTGAATGAGGAGGCTTACATATGGCAAATAAAATTATTACAATCAGCAGGGAGTTTGGAAGCGGTGGACGATTTATCGGAGAAGAAGTCGCTAAGAAGCTGGGAATGAAATATTATGATAAAGATATAATCAGCCAGATAGCAGAAAAGTTGGGATTTTCAAAAGAGTATATCAGTCAGAATGCAGAACTATCACCTAAAAAAGGGTTGTTTGCATATGCACTTACAGGACGTGATACAACAGGAAAATCAGTAGAAGATATGGTGTATGAGGCTCAGAGAAAAGTAATTCTTGAAATAGCAGAAAATGATAGCTGTGTAATTATACAGACCAGAAGTGGGGAATGGCACGAAATTACACATTGACATTAAATAGTTCACAGCTAGGGTATGATATGTGTGAGAAGATTATAATGGAATGTGCACAGCAGTAGATTTTTATATGTAGTGATAAGATTTAATAGTTGAATTGATTGCATTTGTGTGATGATTATTTTATTATTAATGCAAAGCAATTTACAATTCCTGCGAGGAGTTTAAATACTTTGACTAAAGGCAATTATTATAGAATTGGAGGAATATATTATGTCCGCAGATAAGACTAATGTTATGAGAAGTCTTGACCAGAAGAAGATTAAATATAAAGTACACGAATATAAGGAGTCAGGTGCAGTAAGCGGTGTGGAAGTTGCGGCGGCACTTGGACAAGACCCTAAGAGAGCATTTAAGACACTTGTTACAATAGGCAAGAGCGGCAATCATTACGTGTTTATGGTTCCTGTAGCAGAAGAACTCGACCTTAAGAAAGCTGCCAAATGTGTAGGTGAGAAGAATATTGAGATGATAAAGTCAAAGGAACTGCTTTTGCTTACAGGTTACATTCACGGTGGCTGTTCACCGGTTGGTATGAAGAAGTTCTTTAGAACTGTTATAGATAAGAGTGTGCTTGATATTGAAGATACAATATTTTTCAGTGCTGGAAAGATAGGATTTCAGATAGAAACCGATTACAGCGAATTAAAGAAAGTGATAAAGATAGAAGAAGATGATATTACTGTTGAATAGGAGGTCTGCATATGGACAAGGAAGTCAAGAAGCATATGGTTGGCGGGTATGAGTTTAATACTAAAGAAGATGCCCAGTTGGCCAAAGATGAACTTAATGCTATTAAATATGTGTCGGCAAAGACTAATACGAAAGATCCTAAGCAGGTATATAATCTTTATAATAAAATAATAGAACGTAAATTATTCTCGACACAGATAGGAATGAATTACCTTAAGCAGTTACAGACATTTTTATACAAGAGCAGTGAGATACCTAATGACAAAATCCAGCCTATCCCGATAAATGCGGATACACAGGAAGCACTCGACAAACGAAAGGAACAGATAGAATTTAAGAGTGAACTAAGAAATCTGTCTATTCAGGTAGCAAAATACAGGAATAATTTCATAAGGGCTATGGTATTAAATATTATTCTTGTTATAGTAATTATTGCGATGTTTGTAATATTAAAGACAAGTTCTAACCCTAATATATTAAATTATGAGGTCACTATCCAGAACAGGTATGCCCAGTGGCAGCAGGAATTGCAGTCGGAAGAGGAGTCTTTAAAGGCAAGGGAGCAGGAACTTAACAATAAAAAGAGGTAATTAAAAAGCAGTAAACACATTTTCTTAACATTAAGGACACATTTTTAACATAATTATTATTTAATATACAATAAAGAGTGGCAAAATGTGCTTTAGCTTTTGCCTTATATAATATTATAGAAGTTATATAGACATATTTAAAGTAATTATTAACACGGATTGGAGTATACAATGGATAATATTAAAGTATTAATGGTTGATGATGAAAGCAGAATGCGTAAGCTTGTAAGTGATTTCCTTACAAGAAAAGGATATATAGTTATTGAAGCTGGTGACGGAGAGGAAGCACTTGACAGATTTTATGCGGATAAGGATATATCACTTGTTATTCTTGACGTTATGATGCCTAAGATGAATGGCTGGGATGTATGCAGGGAGATTAGAAAGAATTCTAAAGTGCCTATTATTATGCTTACAGCTAAGAGCGATGAATCAAGCGAATTAAATGGATTTGAATGTGGTGCAGATGAATATATAGCAAAGCCTTTCAGTCCTAAGATTCTTACAGCAAGAGTTGATGCACTTATTAGAAGAAGTTACAGCATTGATAGCAGTGAGGTGACAGATGTAGGTGGAATTATTATTGATAAAGCTGCACATATTGTTAAGATTGACGGACAGGAGATCGATTTAAGCTTTAAGGAATTTGAACTGCTTACATATTTTGTTGATAATAAAGGTCTTGCATTATCAAGGGAGAAGATACTTAATAACGTATGGAATTATGACTATTTTGGAGATGCTAGAACAATAGATACCCACGTTAAGAAGCTTAGAAAGAAGCTAGGAGATAAGGGTGATTATATTAAGACTATATGGGGAATGGGATACAAGTTTGAAATTTAACTTAGTATTAGCTGAGGAATACCAAGATGAATAAACATTCGATTAAATTTAAAATAACGCTGTTGATTGGTGGAATGATATGTGTTCTTATAGTTCTTCTTCTTGTATTTAATATAATATTTTCAGAAAAGTTCTATATGGAAGATAAACAGCAGGAGATGTTGAACGCATATAGTTCAGTAAATGATGCGTGTATACAATATTCAGATGATAGTATTTCAGAAACAGATTTACGGAATAATCTTGAACAGATATCGACCTCTAAGGGCATATCTATGATTATAGTAAATAGTGACTGGACGACTTTTTATGTAAGCACTCACGGAGATGAGATGCTTCTGGAAAGATTGAAAAAGAGTATATTTAACAATGACATTTTCCAGAATATACCATCTAAGAGTAATAGTGATTCATCTAACACAGACGGAAGCACTGATAA
>OGFI01001012.1_pt1 | contig 16347 bp, 10 predicted proteins | sample 1570901 | NCBI WGS metagenome assembly OGFI01 (sample SAMEA2582018, study PRJEB24529) | metagenome | biome: Human gut stool | place: China | collected 2011 | reverse complement strand
AATATAAATTTCAACAGCACCATAATTGCTTCCGAAGATGTACCTTTCCAATAATACATCCGCTTTACCGTCTCCTGACAAATCACCGGTAGTAATCCTCGAACTATAAACGTATCCTTCGTAATCCTTTATTGCCGTATCTACGCCATTCACATTCGCTATGAGTCGTGTACCATCTTTTGCTAAATCATCGATATCGCCGTTATCTACAACGCGCACTTTATCGTCTTTCCCATCTCCATCTAAATCTGCACTTATTTCAGTCTCAGCATTGATGAGCATGCTGCTCGTGTCTTTTTCTTCAGATGTATCCGAAGCAATCGTCTGAGATTCCGGTGTTTCAACTTCCTGTGCTACATCCTCTGCCTGAATCTCCGGCTCGGTATCGGCGATTTCAATCTGATCCGCCAAATCCATGCAATCTATATAATGATCTCCTATCCGAAACGCATAGAAACTTCTGTAATCCGAGGTCATAGGGTCTGTATCCTGATGCTTTCCGGCATTATTATCCTGAAAATATTTCGGAAGGTAATCAGACTGCATATGTATGTCCTTCGCATCCATGTTCTGCAGATAAACATAAATAATGGTATTACTGTCATCTAACGTGATGGCATATTCATATCGGTCGGTCCAATTTGCCATTGCCACATACGCAACGCTGCAATAATTTTCTTCATCCTGATAGAGCATATTCGTCTGATCCTGATAAGAAAATTCCAAATTCCGCAGACGCTCTGTTTCTGCCTCATACTGTTCCCTGGTATATTGATTTTCCAAATAGATCTGGCAGGTTGCCGCAAAGATTTCATCACGGGTCTGATAATAAAAATCCTGTGAAACGGTGTCCATATCTGCGGAAGGGAACACCGCTAACGGGCTGTATACTCCCTTTCCCTCTAATTTGTGGTATGCTTCTCCCTCCCGTGAAGTGATTCTTGTCCCATAAATAAAATGATAGCATACGTAAGACAAAATTATCCCCAGCACAATCACTGCTGCCACAACCGCAAATACTACTTTCTGCTTTTGGTCATTTTTTGTTCCTCCCCCAATTATCATCGCAATATCATTCTTTTTCCAACAGGTAAAAAGCACAATCCATCGTAAGAATAACAAACTGCTTATCGCTGGAAAGCATTATGTCTACTGCCGGAGACTTCCCCTTTATTCCATCTCTTGTGCCCCTTATTTTTAAATCCTGTAATTCATCATAATTCAGAATCCAATCATAGAGTTCCGGATCGTCTTTTATAGCTTCCTTTACATAATAGATTAAATTACGCTCTTTTATAGGAGATACCTCATAAGAAGGTTCTAAAATCTCGCATTGATAACGTTCATATTTTTCAAGCCCTTCACTGGAAAATACATCTTCATTTATCACAATATGATTGCCTATGATATCATGTCCTTCCGGATAATTCGTATAATCGTTTTGTACGTGTGTAAAGCCAAGCAATTTTGTAACTTTCCACTCACCAAAAAGCAATTCTTCGATTTCATCCATGGATAATTCGTCCACACTGCCATCTGCTATTTCCGGATCTGGCTCTATCGTTTCTTCCGCATTCAGATCTTCCGATTCTGTCTCGAGCATATTATTAATTCCGATAATTGATAGTTTCCAAGGTCCTGTTCCTTTATAAACATTGTCAAACCAGATTTGTCCATCCCCCATCATCACCCCTTGCCAATTACAAAACATTTTTCGGCATGTTTCAGCACGAATAGCCTCTACAAATTCTTGATTCAGCTTTCCATCAATATCGAGTTTTAAAAAATCTTCACGATTATTAACCGTAGTACCATTTATTGCAATAGGATATGAAATTTTCTCGGATAGCGCATCCCAATCATGCTTTAAAACATCATTTTTAATCTCTTCAGCAAATTGCTCCTCTGCTGTTACTCCTGTAGATGTCATATAATAATCTTCTTCTGTTTCGCTGCTTTGAATGCTTTCATCACTTTCACGTACTTCATAGTCTTCTGTATCACTCATGGCAGGCATCTTTTTTTCTTCAGGTGTACTGTCTATATGCTGATTTTTCATCAAAAATGCGTAAGACATAATCATCCCCAGCACAATCACTACCGCCACAACCGCAAATACTACTTTCTGCTTTTTTGTCATCTTTTTGTTTATCCCCTATTATCTTCTATTTTCTTCTGTAAATGAAAAATATGGAATCTCCAGTTCTTCAACATTACCTTCGTTTGCATTCAACTATTCCCTATAGTCCGTCTCATCGCCTTACATATTTTCAAAAAATTTCTAATCCTCTACAATCTCTTCTCCATAATCATAGATAGGCATCTGACCGGAAACATAAACATCAACATTATAGATTTCACCGGTTGCTTCCCCCGGTATGCCGAATTCATGGAAACATTCTCCTAAAGCATAACGATAAATGGTATATCTCTCTTTGCCTATATAAGTATGTTTTTCATAAGAATCTCCATATTGTTCGACCATTTGAGAATAAGTATTTCCGGAATATATGCCTCTCGAGGTATGTGCAAATGTTTCATTACTGCTGATTCTTATTCTGACACATTCTTTTTCAAGAAAATAAACTTGTATAAATTGAGCTTCCCCATCACCTACGTTATAATAATAATCATATTTTTTGTTATCCGAATCCTCAACCTTTTCATACAACAGCCCCATCTTGTCCAGCTTCCCCAATATTTCCTGCTCACCTTCATATAAGGAAACTGAAAAATCTCCTATATTGATAACGACATCCATATCTATCTGTGCATTTGTTGCATTTGGCATTTCATCAATTTTGTTCCTTATAGCCGCTGCTGTTTCTTCTATACTTTTTTCTCCGTTAAAATAATACAACGCCTCTTCCTGCGTAATCCCTATGAAAGGAAGGTCACTGCGCTGCATTACCTTCGTATTATTTATCATCTCCCTTACATCCTGTATATCCTCATCTTGTGCCGCATAAACATTTTCATAGGTACCGCCAATTTCGTATGTCAGAATAGGAAGTTTCTCTCTTTTTCCATCCGATGTCTGATAATATTCCTGCTTTCTGCTATCACTAAGCTGTTGATCCAGCACATCTTGCAATATTGAGAAATTCCAATTGGGAGCAATGGTTTTCTGTCCTTCCTCCGTAAAATAGCTTTCCACAAACTTCCATGCTTCTTCTTTGTGCGCGCTTTGACTGTTAATGGCGAAACAGTTGTCAAAAATAAATATTCTTCCCTTTCCCTCTGCTCCCGGAAATCCTGTATAGACTGCATCCTCACCCCATACGGATTTTTTATATAAATATTGTTGCATGTCACCTATGCACTCAAGATTGAATGGAATTTTTCCTTCCCGCATCAAAAGGTCATTCGTTTGAAACATCGCCTGTTGCGGTAATTGTTCTGCAATTTTTATATATTGTTCCAATCTGTTATCTTCCGTTTCCCCGGAATATCCTCCGCAGATTGCCCCTTCCTGTAAAAATAAATCCCGCGAAATCATAGGATCCTCTTCACATTCCCGAACGGCCCGCAAGGCTTCCTCGAAGGTAAAATTTTCTTTGTTACTGCACCATTTTTCTTTTGTTATCAATGTATATAACACAAAATTCGTTGGCAACATATACAAGCCACCATCCGCTGTCAAAACCTGATACGCGGAATCAACGATGTCCTCTTCCCCAATCACATCACTTTTCTCCAGATAGGGAATAAGATTCTCTATTGCGCCCTTTTCTCTAAGCACTTCCACATCCATCTCATCTGTCGAAAAACTAATGATATCAGGTCCTTTTCCTGTCAAAATATCATCATACAAACGACTAATTCCGTCGCTTGTATTTTCTTCGTAATAATCATGTATTGTGATTGTTATTCTGTCATTTTTACTATTAAAATCTGCTATTGCTTCCTGTAATGTCGACGCTCCCCCTATATCTCCAAGTATAATCTCCGTTTTAGGTTCTTCCAGCACAATTGTAGCAGTCTCTTTCTCCCATGCAGATGTTTTCGTCCCGGTGTTTATTTCTCCACATCCCATTAACAGCAAAGATGATACTGTACCTACAAGCAATAATGCTATTGTTTTAAAAGTTTTCATTCGTAATCCCCTCGCACGTCATCGCAATATCATTCTTTTTCCAACAGGTAAAAAAACAAGCACTGCTGCCACAACTTCCCACTGTATAACTTAACTTGTCTTCCGTAAATTCAGAAAAGGACGCACCTCTACGTTCTCCGGTCTCTTCCCATCATATAACAATTGCACATACTGTTCCGCTTCTTCATCGGAGACATCTTCCTGATCCGTAAATACTATCATTATTAGTTCAATTTCACTTTGTTCCGGCTGCTTTCTAATTATGTTCAGGGAATGGAAATACATCTCTCTGTAATCATCTTTCCAGGTGCCGTCTTCCGAATCGTTTTCAAACATGAAATAATCCGTTCCATCAAATTCTATATAACTTAAACTCCATAGTTGACTCGCTGTAACCAATTCCTCACTCACTAAATAGTGTACAATCACTAATTGCGCCGGTTGATTCTCTGATGTCTGCTCGTAAAATTCGTCCAGCAATTCTGCTCCGCTGCATTCCCTTGACTGCCAATCCAAGACATACACCGGATAATCTTTGAGTTCATCTATATTTAACGGAAGGACGGATAATTCCTGTCTGATTACTTCCGGATCGGTTTTCCCTTTTAAATTTTCCAAACTGAAATCTTCCAATAAATCAACCGGTTCAGTCTCTTCATTTGATACAGCTGTAGTCGTTATGGTATTAGGTGTCATCTCCTCGGTAACTTCTGAAGTATTCTGTTCTGTATCATTCTGTTCCGGTCTATTCTGCCCACAGCTTACCATGCTTAACATAATTATTAATAATGCCACACACCTCATCTTTGCTTTGTACATACTTTTTCTGAATCCTCCTCCCACAAGATTTTTCAAAAGCGTTTTACACAATCGATTTTTTAAATTTGTAACTCTTTTTATGTTACAAATTTAAAATACCATATTTTTATCACAATTTCATTAACTGATGCTAAATCTTTTGATATTTTCAATTATTGTGTTGCAATCATCTCTTTCTCAATATATGAAAAAGCACCCTAACCTGTTTTGGCTAAAGTTCTCATCTTTACATTCCCATTTCTTCTATCTCTTTAAGCATAAATTCTTCTAATTTCTTCTTATCTGGCAAATGCAGCATGTAAGTTGAAACAAATAATTGATTATCCATACCTGATAATGCATATTCTACCATTTGCGACCCTTTATCTGTGCAAAGAAGTATTCCTACAGGCGGATTATCACCTTCATTCATTTCATTTTTCTTATAATAACCTACATAAGCATTGAGCTGTCCTAAATCTTCATGCTTAAATTCATCATTTTTAAGTTCAATAATGACATTACAATGTAAAATACGATTATAAAAAACAAGATCAATAAAATAATACTTATCATCTATTACAATTCGCTTTTGCCTAGCTTCAAAACAAAATCCTTCACCAAGTTCAAGCATAAACTCCTGCAAATGATCCATAAGTGCTTGTTCCAAATCCGATTCAGACACTGCATCTTTCGCAGCCAGCCCTAAAAATTCAAATGTAAATGGATCTTTTATCGAAAGCATTGTTCCATTTCCATTGCCTTCAGACTTTTTTAATAATAGTTCCGGTTTTTTACTTATGCCAGCCCTTACATAAAGATTTGTCTTTATCTGTCTACGAAGTTCTCTCACATTCCAGTTGCACTTCATGCATTCTGTTTCGTAAAAAAATCTTTCAAAAGCATCTGTCAGTCCCATAATCTCACGTATATGTGAAAACGATAAATTATTGACCAAAACATCTGGATCTGTAACAAATTGGTTCGACGCTGTCGAACTTTTTCCAAAATCTAGTAATTCAAATTTGCTCGACACCGTCGAACCAATTTGAGGATATACTTTATAAAATTGTCTACAAGCCTTAAAAAGAGTTGCGTTCATTCCTTTTTGATTAATTTGATTTTCCAAATTTTTCAAAAGATGTGAACCATATTCGGCTCTGTCGCTACCATCTTGTTCATATTCGACTATATAATATCCAATTACCCAATTTCTCAATGTCATAAGCTGATTCACGGCGCTTTTCGCCGCCGAACTTGCTTTATCATTTATCTGTATAATGCTATCTGCCAGCAGTTGAAATTCCATCGACTAACCTCCGATACCTTGTCTTACAGCTACTATAGATTTTCATAGACACAGTATAACATAGGTTCTGTGTCCACGCGATTCTTTTCACCTCACGATTACTAAACTATCTGCATATATCATCAGGCAGTTCACTATTTATGGATATTAATTTTGTTCGGCGCCGTATTAATCATTATCCCATTATCTTTTCGTATCTTTGACTGTTCAAGGTAGGAATCTATCTTAATTTTCGCAGCGTCGCTCCTTATTTTTGTGCATTGCACGGTTTTTGGTAATAATATTTTACCCAATCATTACTTTAACTTAAAGTATGCCAATTAAGCTCAAATAAATCACTCTCAAATAGCTTTTCTTTCCAATCATTATACTCTCCTTCATCTAAACGAAGAGAGTCTTCATAAAATCGCACAAAGTATATTTTTTTATCACCATCTTTATCATCTTTAAACGGAAAATTATCCTTGTATTCCGGGCATGCGTTTAAATCTAACTCTTCAACACTGGCAATACATTCGTACATATTTTCCATTTCATTATACCGATATACTTCATACGGCCAAAAGTCATCATTATATGTATATCCCGAATGTGATGCCGGAGCATATATCAATCCATTTTCATAAAATCTACATCCATAATAGTAATCAAATAATAATTCAAACTCTTCTTTTTTCTCGGAAAATCGGTAAATATATTGTGCACTGTCCGAATTGCACGTTCCTTCAACTCCTATCAATAGTTCATCTATACCATCATCATTTATGTCATATATCACGAATTCATTGGGATATGCCAGCTCTTTTTGTTTTTCAAAACCAGTACCATTATCAACATAACAATAATCTCCGTTTGGCAAATATCCCGTATTTTCCAGTTCTTCGACCGCGTTTAAATAAATTTGATTTATTTCAGTATGATTCCCTATCTCAATCACATAATCATAACTATAGGTGTGCACATACAACCGGTCATCCTTCTCTGCCATGAGGTCCGGCATCTTTTTCAGAGGCAGGCGGTCAATCACTTCTCCGGTATTTTTATCCAGCTGATAGAGATAATCGTCCTCTGCGGTAAAGCCATAGCCGCAGAAGATCACGTCCCCTTTCACGAGAAAATTCATGCTGTTATAAGTCTGGTCGGCACTTCGCCACAGCAGTTTCTCATTTTCCAGATCATAGGCAAACATAAAGCAGCTGTCCGGCTGCGCATAACCGTTCATTACCGAAGCCCCGTAAAAAATTCCGTTCTCAAGACAGGCATTATTACCGTTGACGTACCATTTGTCTGTCGGATATTCCAGCACGTACAGACAGTTCTCGCCATCAAAAATGCTGAGTTTTCCATCCTCCCACTGATAGGTATAATCCCACTGATAGGTATAATTTTCATCATAGAAGCAGTCCCAGTTTTCTCCGATCATGGGAAGGGAAATGTCTTCCGATGCATTGTACCATTCGTCTGCAAAAGTAATATTGTTATACGTCTCGGAAAGGATTTCCAGGGAATAGGGCTGCGCCGCAGTTCCTTCCGGGTGAAATTCCGATACTCCGGTGAAATCTATCGCAATTTCTTTCGGTGCAATGGGTGTTTCCCGGGATTCGGACTCTGTGAGAGCTCCGGAGGTCTCTGTCTCATCTATTTTAGTGTCTATATTGGAAATATTTTCGGTTTGTTTCTCCGCTTCGTTGTTCTCCGGTGCATTGGTCTCCCGGGCGCCACATGCCATTAACAGGCAGGCGGACAGTGCAAATGTTGCTAATCTGTATTGTTTTTTCATGATAATCTCCCTTACTGCTTAAAAAATTCTCGTAACTATTCAGAACCCCATTCGCGAAACCGCTACTTCGTAGCTTCTTCATTGATCATCTGTTCCTCTTCTATAACAGTAACAATACCTTCATATACGGTAAAGTAATATCGAATCTGCTCCTGTGTGTCCTCATACTGCCAACGTTCCCAGGAAGCTTCCTCAACAGACTTCACCAGTGTCAATGTACCATCGGCATCCGCGATGTTTTGCTGTAATTCCTCCAGCGTTGTCTTATCGACAAGGAATCTCCCATCCCGGCTGCTGCCGGCCTGAATCTGTATCCTGTCTAATCCACCGTTCTCGTCAAAATAACAATAGTATTTGCTGTTCTCTATATAGAGACTCGCATCCTCACTGGCGACATCGCATTGCAATCCGGCATCGGTACACAATGTCCGTACTTCGTCTCTTCGCATTCCCCATTGCATCCTTGACAGGACCTCTCGATTATACTCCAGGGAATAGACCACTGCCTTCACCGGCACAAAGGAAAAGGAGCAGCGGTGCGATCCTGCCTCATCCAGATCCCCCTCCATCACTGTGGTCACAGAATCCTTGCCAAGATTTTCTCCTGCTCCCAACAACGTACCATCTTCCAATAAGGCAAAATTATTATATCCATATCGAATAGCAGAGATATCTGCATCAAAGGTGCGGGCATCATCGCTGTGCCGGATTCCACCCAGCCATACCATACTGACCTTATCCAGTACCTTTTGGGGTTCTCTGACAAAGTCATGAACATTCTCACTCTTAGAAACACCGCACTGTCCAAAGATATTTAATCCCCAAAGATATAATTCTCCGTCTTCCGTGATTGCCGCTCCATTCCACGCATTGATGTCCACATAGATACAATGATCCAGAACTTTATGTGGTTCCAGATACATCATTTTTACCAGATTCAACGGATTCTCTGTTACTGACCAGTATTCATCATATCCCCCAACGGTCGTGCTGCTTGTCGTCCGAAGCTGTCCCCACCAATATACGGCTCCATCTTCCTTGAGTACGATAATGGCTTCCCTGCCGGCTCTGGCATATCTGACATTTTTCATTAACAGTGTGGGAGTACATACCCTGTCGTTATCCATGTCGCTATATACCTGCTTCACAGTGTCTTTTCCCAACAAAAGTCCTGCCATATTTAATCCCAGTCCGTAGAGGTTTCCATCCTCCGTCAGATAAATACAGAAATTATTATTCCAATCGGCATCTACGGAAACCACATGATCTGCAATCCTCACATCATCAAACTGCCCCTTGTCAAAATCTGTCTCGTAACTGCCTGTTCCCAACTGACCATTCTCATTATAACCGTTCCCCCAGAGAATACCATCATTATCAATATAATAATGATTATAGGCAGTGACCCGCTCAGTGATATAATAGTTTTCAATACGAAAAGGACTGGGAGCTTGCAGTTCCTCTGCCTGCTGTATGTAAATTGTTGGCAGATTCTGTTCCTGTACCTGTCCTGTTTCTTCCGCTGTCACCATTTCCGTAAAGTCTTCCTCTGTTTTCTGAGAAGAAACCACACTTTTCTGTGTGAGCAGTACCAGCGCTGCAATGATACACAGTTCCACTGCCAGCGCCGCAAGCTTCCCTGCGGTCTTACGGCATTTTAAAATATGCCGGATCCTGCCCCGGATGTCACCTTCATCAAAACACACCGGTGCTGCAAATATCCTGCGTACGGTCGTATCGGTTGCCATGGATAGCAGTACGGCGGCATATTCCTGTCGGTCCTCCGGCTCCAGATGTTCCGTCACTGCTTCATCACAGGCTTTTTCTATATCACAGCACAGCAGATAATATGCCAGCCAGACCACCGGATTCATCCAATGCACAATACTGATCAGATAGGTCAGTATTTTCCACAGATAGTCCCGGCGATGCAGATGGATCCGCTCATGCTGCAATACACAGTCATAAAATTCCGGATTCATCTCCATCGGCAGATAGATCTGCGGCCGCAGAATCCCGAATACCATCGGTGTGCGGATGCCGTCCACGTAACGGACTCCCTCCTCCCCGGGAAGGCATTCTGCCAGACGGCGCTTCATTCTTACATAAGAAAGGATAAAATACGCGAGAAAACAAGGGATTCCTGCCAGCCACAGGTATATGACTGCAAATATCACCTGTGTAAAGGCGGCCGATAGAAAAGGCATGACTGCTGTGCCGTTGGACTGTGCAGCCGTCACAGGGAGCTCGTTCGATCCCGCTTCGGAATTCGTACCCTGCACGGTCATCGCATCTGTTCCGGTCGCCTGTTCCGACAAGGTACTCTGTCCCAGTGTAACATTTTGCTCCGGCACAGCACTTTGCCCCAACACGATGCCCGTCCCAAGTCCCGTTACCACTGTCGGTCCATCCGCACTCACCGCTACTACCATCGACTCCGGCTGTGCCCGCCAGAATCCGTGCTCATTCTCGATCTTCCAGGGAAATATAAGATAGAAAAAGACGATTCCCCACAATAGCACACAGTAGCGGTAGGAGATCCGCAGTCCTCTAAATACCATTCTGAGGATCCATACGATTCCTACGATGATGCTTCCCTGAATGCTCATTCTGATCAGTATCTGCATCATTGCCATCCCTGTCATTCCTTTTCTCCCCCGTTATTTTCTATGATCTTCTTCAGTTCTTTGATCTCTTTCGTAGACAACTTTTTCCGGGAGGTAAACGCCGCCACAAAAGCAGGCAGGGATCCCGCAAAGGACTCTTCGATGATCTCCTCACTCTGTCTCGCCTGAAACATCTGCCTCGACAGTAACGAAGTTACGGTTCCGTTCTCGCTGGTAAAAATCCCCTTCTGGCAGAGGCGCCGCAGGACTGTATAAGTTGTGGATTTCTTCCAGTTCAGCTCCTGCTCGCATAGTTTCACCAGTTCCCCGGAAGAGACCGGCTCATGCTCCCAGATAATCTCTGCAAAACGCATTTCGATGGTGCCCATAGTATATTCCGACATTGCAATTCCACACTTTCTGCCCTCTGTGGCATCCGTTAAGTCTTATTATACAAAATGGTTTACAATTTGTAACACTTTAATGTTACATCCTGTAAACCATTTTTGTCAATGTCTATTTTTTCCCTACGAATGAAAAAAGTTTCTCTTATACCGGAAACTTTTTTCATTTTTTTCAAGTGTATCCAGTATAAATTGTTCTCATCCCCCATTCGGTATCAGATCATTGAAAGTATCCCATGCCTCTTCCGCCGTATAATCTGCCAGCTTAAGCCACCCGGTGACACCGTTCTCGGTCTCCACACAGAGCCACTGCCTGCTGGCATCCAGATATAGGAAATAGACTCCGTGATCTGCGTTGATGGTAAAGCGTTCACTGCCGACATCCAGAGTCCGGCAGACTTCCAGATCTTTTCTGATCCCGTGCAGGGTCGACTGCTCCGGCAGATCATAGCGGTCTGCCGGAAGTTCCGCCAATTTTCCGTCACTTCCAATGCGGTATACGATCCGCAAATTTTCTCTTTGCAGAATATAATCATAGCTCTGAGTGGTAATAATCTGGCCGTTTTCCACCCAGATCTCCCGGATATCCTGTGCGAAGCTTCCTACCTCCTGTAATTCCCCGTTCTCATAGCGGAACAGGAAACTCTCGTACTGTCCGAACTCGTCCCTTCGCATCAGCGCCAACAGGATCTGTCCGCCATCGGGACTGAAAGCGTAAATGCTGTTCCCCAGATTCTGTGCCGTCCGTGTCTCGCCTTGCATGGTATTCACCGCAAATATATATTGATCCAGCGGCGAATGATCCACTTCGTTTACTACCTGTGCCATTCTCGAACGCAGCAGAAGTTTCTCTGCGGTTCCGTCTCCGTCCAGATCCAACAGGGCATAAGTCTCCTGCTCCGCTCGCTCAGACAGATCGAATACAACTCCCACATTCGTCATAATATCCCGTCTCTGTGCTGCTGCATAAGCATCCGCTTCCTCTGTCGTCAGATCTGCCGCCACCTTCCCGTTCCAGACCGGCTGATTGGACAGAAGCGGAAGTTTCCTCTGGGCGGTTCCGCTGCTCTGACTCAGGATCCAATAGCCATCCTCCGCCGTAAGTGTATCTGCGGAGAAATCCTGTGCCTCCGACGGCAGCTTCCAGTCTGTGACCCCGTTTTCTCCGGTCTGTCCCGAAGTATCATATTCCCGGATCGTGTCGATCCAGATGTCCAGATCTCCCTCCTGATAATCAGAAGCTGCAAAATAGTACAATCGGACACTATCCTGTTGCTTCAGATAAGCCATCTCCTGACTGTAACTGTCAGACGTATAATATTTTCCCATATTTTGATAAACCGTGGACCGTCCCTGTGCCGCACATCCCGGGGCTATATATCCCGGAACCATACAGTTCAGTCCGGCTTCCTCCCCGGTGGCCGCATAAATACCGTAGCTGGAAACCTGATAAGTAGCAGCAACATCCGCAAAAGATCCGGGGGATACCTTTACATACACCCATTTTTTCGACAGTTCTGCCACGGCAGCCCAATCTTCATCCCTGGGTCCGTATTCCGCATAGACCACTCTGGCCTGATTTTCTCCGTCCAGAGGACCGGTAGAATGCCTGCCTATACTGTCGATATCTCCCAGTGACAGCAGCCAGATCTGACTGCTCTCCTCCGCAAATACCATCGGAATGTCTATAGCAGTGCCATCGGCAAAGGTATACTGTACATTCGCCACTGCTCCCTCCCCGGGACGATTCGGATCCTCCTGATAAAAATAATACTGCCTCCCGGCTTCATAGAGCAGTTCCGTCATTTCCCCGCTGCCACCCTGTAGATTCAGCAGAACTTCCGCAGCCTTCACCGGATCCTTGTAGGTCTCATGGGCAGCGGCATCTCCGTCTAAAATCCGCTGATGCAGTTTCCGCGCCGCAACACCATCGTAGCCAAGATACTGGATGCCGTCCTGTCCGGCAAAAGACCGGGCATCCTCCAAGGCAGTCACATCAAACAGGGCACTGAACTCTTCCCTGCTGTGGATACCCTGCTCAAATACCGTCAGCCATTCCGTTTTGGCAGCCTCATAATCCACTTCATCCGTCGCAAACTCCCCTGTTGCAGCTTCCTCGGTTGCATCTGCCCCGTCGGTTGCCCGCGCCGCATCTGCCTCAGTCTCTGCACCGCTATCCGCATTTGCAACATCCGCTGCATCCGTTCCACTACCCGGGTTACTGCACAGGCACACCACCAGCACCGCGATCACTGCTGCCGCGCCAATCATGACCCAGAATGGCGGCTTGCGATAGTCAAGCACATGACGGATCCTGTTCTTCACATGATCTTCACCAAAAGAAAGCAAGGCACAGATAGAACCGCCCCGATAACGCTTCCATTCTCCGCCGGAAGCTTCTTCCAGCAATGTATAGGAATAGATCTTCTTGCTCTCCTCGCCGAGAAGCTTCACAACTTTTTCATCACAGGACATCTCACAGTCCATATTCATCAGATAAAATGCCAGCCACACCAATGGGTTAAACCAATGCACACAGCAGATCAGCAGAGCTGCCGGTTTGAAAAGATAATCCCTGCGCTGCAGATGCACTCTCTCGTGGCACAGCACGACTTTTCTGCTCTCCGGATCCAGTCCCGAAGAGAGATAGATCACCGGATGCATCAGTCCCATGACAAAGGACAGATGCCCTCCATCGATCTCGCAGATCCCCGGTTCTACCTGTCTGACACCGCTGTCAGTTCGGTGAATCCGGTTCCGCATACGCAGGTAGGAAAAGGCATGATACCCCATAAATCCTGCCATTCCAAGTAACCATGCGATCGACAGGACACGGAAAGTTTGCAAAGAATCGTCCGCATTATCCCGGTTATCCACCGGGTAACCACCATCCAAGGCATTCGTAACATTACCCGGTGCCTGAATTCCGCCGACACCGTCATCTCCAATTTCATTCATGCCTTCTACGTTTCCGTCCTGTCCCAGTGTCGGTGCAGAACCTTCCCTATTTCCGGTGGCTTCTAAAGTCCCGGCATTCAGATTTCCCGTATTATCCGCCCCGGACAGCACGGCATCCACAGTATTGTCTCCACGGTGGCTGCCATTATAAACTCCCTCATTGTCAACTGATCCGGCACTGTTCCCGGCAGTCAACTGTGCAGAGGTTGTCGCCGTCCCTACGGTCAACAGACGCTCCGGGATCAGACTGATCCTGGTCCCCGGCAGCACCGGACAACATAACCGCACAAATACGATTCCCCACAGCAGATAGGAACACCATTTCGGGGCTTTTTTCAGTAAAAATCTGGCCAGTATCACCAACAAAATACAATAGCTTCCCACCAGACTGAGACGCCATATACTGTCAAACAAACGATAGATGCCTTCCACCATAAAGTCCCTCCTATGTTCTCTGCTTCCCTATCCGCGGAAGCTCCGCTCTCTGTCGTCCCTGTTCTGTAACGCCCCGAAGCTCACTAATTTTCCGTCCCGGCAGCTGAGACTTCCACAATCGCCTTCCTGCAATTCGCTGTAGATTCTGTCGGAAACTTCCAAGGTGATCTGTTCGCCCTCTTTTTCCAGATTTTCAAAAATGACAGTCTTGACGTTTTCCGCCTCAGTTACTCCGGAATTTACTGTGCCGTTTGCCAGATATACCGGTTGGTTCACCGCAGTAGCCTGTGCCTTGCTATAGACTTTTGCACGGTTCACCGTATGATATCCCCGTTGCCTGTTCCGTAAGCTCCGCACCAGAAGGTACAGAAGATATCCCAGAATTGCCGCTGCGAACAGGACTGTCAATATGTTTTCCACCGGACTGAAACTTAACTGCTGCATCATAAGCACAACCTCCCCATTTTTCATTATTTATCTCATTTCACAGTATCCTTTATGATATCCTTGTATACTTCCAACAGCCACCAGGAAAATGCCTGTGATTGTTTTGCTGCATTGTCGATCATGCCATCTGCAGTTGCTTTATCCTCAGCCGGTACTACCAGCAGGAACTCTTCCTCTTCTATTTTTACTCCACATAATACGGTTTTTAGATCTTTTGAGATAAGGAACATATTACCGGCTGTATCTCCATCGGTAGTTGTGATGCAGGAATACGATGGTTCCGCTTTTACAAAAAGTGTCGTAAATCCCGTTTCCTCATCGCCAAAAATCTTTTCTCCATCCAGCCATACATTCCCCTGAATATAATCCTCTTGATTTTTCCAGATAAAATGTGCCTTTTTCGCATGAATCTCTACCGGAACCTGTTGATAAAATTGCGGATTTGCCAAACCGACTAACATGCCGCTGCCAACATAATCATATGTTTCCTCTTTCGGAGTATCATAATATCGCAATCCGTAATCTCCGAGACACAGCAGGACTACAGCAACTATAACGATCAGAAAAATTACGATTCCTTTGTTCTTTTTACTCCAATGCATGATCTGTATCTCCTTTTCACACTTTACCCGGCAAAATACAAGCCACTGAAATAATCACTGTAATCCTTACCATCCTGTAACCGAAACCATCCCTTCACACCATCCGTAATCTCGATGCAGATCCAGTCCTGTGTTGCATCCAGCTTTGTCATGCGTACCTTGCTTCCTTTGGGCAGCACAAAGGTCTCATCCCCGTCCGGTGTACGGTAGAGCGTTATATCCTGCCGCAATTCCACTTCCTCCCAGGCACTTAATACATATTCCTCCTGTGGCACTTCCCGAAGTCTTCCGTTCGATGTTACCTGATAGATTCTCTGAATGTAATCGTTCTGCACCGCAAAATAGGGTTCGGTGATAACCATCTGTCCATCCTGTATCCATGCCTTTCGCAGATCCTGTGCGAGCCGGTCTGTTTCCACCGGTTTTCCGTCTTCATAGTGGTAGATTCGTGTCAATGGATCTGCGCTTTCGCCGTCATCATACAATGCGATCAGGAGCTGTTCCCCATCCGGGCTGAAAGCGAAGATGGAATTGCTCATATTTCCCGTGCTGTCCGGAATCTCAATCGTCTGTCCGTCTATCTCCAACACTGCATCCCGCAGGTCATAGCAATTCATCTGACCCAGTCCCAAATTTACACAAATCTTATATTCCTCGAAAGAATATCCCGTTACCGGCTCCGCAGGATGCAGAGAAATCTTCTCCGGCACACCATCGCCATCCAGATCCAGCTGCGCCGATGTCTCAGTTTCTGTCCGCTCCGATACATCAAATACCACACCCGGATAGGCCAGAATGTCTGCTCTTTCGAAGTGCTGGCTATCCGCCCCGCTAAGTGCAAACCGCATACTTATGGATGGATTACTATTGTAAATGTCATAATATCCGTCATGAACATGAAGCGTCGTGCCG
>OGFI01001004.1_pt1 | contig 16575 bp, 13 predicted proteins | sample 1570901 | NCBI WGS metagenome assembly OGFI01 (sample SAMEA2582018, study PRJEB24529) | metagenome | biome: Human gut stool | place: China | collected 2011 | reverse complement strand
ACGCCACGATTTCAGACATGAGCAGCGAAACTTCGTGCGGCGTGTAGAACTCGCCAGCCTTTTTGCCCGCATTTGCTGCAAAGTTGCTGATCAGATATTCATAAATGAAGCCCAGTACATCGTAGTCCTGCTTGCCATCCATAGGAATATCTTTGATGAGGTAGATCAGGTCACGAATTGCCTTTGTCCGTGCACCAGAGCTTTCACCCAGCTTCGATAGACCTGTTTGCAGCGTTGCAAAGACACCGTCAAACACCTTCTTGTGATGCGGGTCAATCAAACGGCTGAATGCCTGCAGTGCTACCGTCACATCATCGGCCTTGAAGTCACTGCCTTTGCTGATCCATGTGGAAAACAGATTTTCATAGGCGATAAAATAGCCGACATTCTTCCGAACGGTATCCAGCGTTTCGGCATCGTCTTCGGTCAAATCCGGCAGATATTCGTCTGTCCAGTCATTCTCTTTCAGCCATTTGACTTCTTTGTCCGACAGAAATTTATAAAACATGAAGCCCAGAATGTAATCCTTGTACTCGTTGGCTTCGATTTTAGAGCGCATCTTGTTGGCAGATTCCCAGATTTTCGATGCGAGTTGCTGCTTGTTCATGCTATTCCTCCCAGTGGCCTGCAATAGCGCATTTTTAGATTTTTTAATCGGACAGCCCCTCCGATTTTATGCGTGTGTTCATTGAACCAATTATACAAAAGTGCCACTCGGTTTGCAATGCGAATGAAAAGTTCCTCAATCGCATTCGCAGAGATAACCGTGGCGAGCAGAGCCTTTGTGCGCACAAAGGCTAAATTCGCACGCAGAATTAAAATTCTGCTGTGTTCATTCGCTTGTTGGGATGCAATCCCAATCCCTGTAATCATCACAATTCCGTGATGGCTGCGCATTCCTGTGGTGTGCTGAAAGAGCGTTTTGCAAAAACGCGTAGCCTGCATCCGTCGGATGCGGTTCAAGGGTTTGGGATTTCCCAACAAGCATTTTGCAATGCAAAAATGGTCTTTGTATATACGAAGACACTGCTTGCTACGGCTATGAACGCCTTTTGAATTGCAAAATGATTTTTCAGTTGCTATACTGGGCTTATCAAAATTTTTTCGGGAGGACACCGCAGTGACTGCACAGACAATGCAAATCGGGAACAGACCCTGCCGCATTTACGGCGAAGCCCATACAGAATACCTGCTTCTCCAAATGACCGGCGAACATGAGCTGCAAAGCATGGATCATGAAGTGACAGCCATTGCACAAAGCGGCCGGAATTTTCTGTTTGCCGCTGTTCCTGTGAAAAGCTGGAACGATGAACTTTCCCCGTGGGAAGCTCCTGCGGTGTGGGGCAAAGAAAGTTTCGGCGGCAATGCAGCGGATACCCTGCGCTTTCTGACGGAGCAGGTCATTCCCACACTGGAGCAGCAGTTTCCTCTCCCGGAAAACGTCAAAATCATTCTGGGCGGCTACTCGCTGGCCGGGCTGTTCGCTTTGTGGGCTTCCACCCAGACCGATTTGTTCTACGGTGTCGCCGCCGCTTCTCCCTCTGTGTGGTTTCCGGGCTGGATGGAGTTTGAACAGCAGCACCCGATACAGGCACAGCACATTTATCTGAGCCTTGGCAACAAGGAAGAGCGCACAAGGAACGCAACTATGGCTGCTGTGGGAGATAACATCCGTGCCCTGCACCGTGAACTTGCCGGACGCGGCAAGAACTGCACCCTTGAATGGAACAACGGCGGGCATTTCAAGGATACCGACCTGCGCACGGCAAGAGCCTTTCGGTGGGTGATGGAGGAACAAGCATAACGATTTTGATTGATGCGGATGGCTGTCCCGTGGTTGACCTGACCTTGCAGATTGCAAAGCAGTTCGGCATTCCGGTCGTCATCCTGTGCGACACCTCCCACCAGATCGAGCGGGAAGGTGCGCAGACGCTGGTATTCGACAAGGGTGCTGACAGTGTGGACTTTGCGCTGGTCAACCGAGTAAAGCTGGGAGATATTGTCGTGACACAGGACTACGGTCTGGCGAGTATGTGCCTTGCCAAGTGCGCACGAGTGCTGAACCAGAATGGTCTGGAATACACCGCCGACAACATAGACGCTCTTATGCTGCGGCGGTATGAAAACAAAAAGCTCCTCCGTGCCGGAAAGCACCCAAAGGGGAGCCCAAAGCGGACGAAGGAGCAGGATGAAGCATTTGTCGCCACACTGACAGATATTTTAGCGAGCATCTGATTTTCTGAATCAAAAATTTGATATTGCAACCGCCACTCACTCTTTCCCGGAGTGAGCGGCGGTTGTTTCTTGTTCAGCGCATCTTGCTTTGTTAACTTTCTGTTAATTTTCAAAATAAAGGTTGTCAACGAGCCTTTCTCGATGCCTACCAAGTGAGGGAACGCTCTCAACCTTCAATGAAGGCAAAAAAATCAGCGTCAACACCCCCCATTTTAGGCCGCTTTTTCTGTTAATAGTAGAAATGCTTCTTTGAAGGTCAGTCATTTGTGACCTTTTTGTTAATTCTCAAAAAGATGGTTTCTTTTGGTCTTTTTCGTCGGCTACCAAGTGAGAGGACTTTTTCAAAAGTGGAGATTCGGCCTCAAGAATTACAACTCAATTACAATTTTCCCTTCGATGCTATGAAACAGGCGTTCTCGATGCCTACCAAGTGTAGGGCATCTTTTTCAAGACCATTCTCGGACTATTATGACGTTTTGTTTACAAAATTGCTTGCAATGCTACGAAATGGCCTTTTTCATCGGCTACCAAGTAGAAGGATGTTTTTCGTCCGTCAAAGTCCAGAAATCTTCCATATGTTCCTTGACAAGTGAATAGTTCAATCGTCCGGTACTTCACAAAAGGTACTTCTGTAACTCGCAGCCCGGTCATGACGAAGACGGGGTGGCTGAAATGCCAATGGTGCGGTGCAAGCCCGCTGCTGGACGATTCCCCACTCCTAGGGTGCCGAGGGCGAATATGGGAGACCCATATCATATTGACGCAGATGGGCTGCAAGTCTATCTGCGATGCGAGAGTTGAAACTACTGTCAGCTCTCTTTACATTGCCGCCTGACCGCAGCCTTGCTGCAAAGGATATAACCGCAGGTGGCACACACTTTTGATCTTAAACTACTTATGCAGAAGGAGTGCCCATGAAGTTTAACAATGCCTATTCCCAGATGTTTCCCGGTTACCCCGATGCCGTCAGCCTTCAGCAGGCTGCGGAGATGCTTGGTCTGAACCGCCATACAGTTGGGGAACTGATCCGTTCCCGCCGCCTGTTTGCGCTTAAAATCAGCCGCACCTACCGTATCCCGAAGCTGAGCGTGATCGAGTTCCTGCTCACCGGACAGAGCACCTTCCCGGCTGGAAATCCGCCGCTGGATGTGGTATGCTGTGGGTGCAGCAACGGACAGCACGCCTGTTGACCCAAAGGAGGTTTATGATGAAAACTACAGGGTCTGTCCAAGAGAAAAATGGACGTTTCTATTTCGTGATCAATCTTTATGATGCCAACGGCAAGCGGAGGATCAAGTGGATCTCCACAGGTTTGACCGTCCGGGGCAACAAGCGCAAGGCAGAATCCATGCTCCGGGAAGTATTGCTCCACTATGATGAGACCGGGGAGCTGCCCACAGGGCGGGGCGGAGCCTACGAAAAAGTAGATGCTAAAACCGCCAAGCCCTTGCCGCTGCCCCTCCAGCCCGTCAACAAGTCGGAGATGCTGTTTCTGGATTATCTCAACGAGTGGGTGCAAGTCCATAAAGCATCCATCCAGCCTGCAACCTTTATCAGCTACAATCGGATGCTCACCGGGCGCATCACGCAGTATTTTGAGCCGCTGGGCTTGAAGCTGTGCGAGGTCACGCCGCAGGTGCTGGATGAGTTTCAGGAGAAGATCTTGCTGGAGGGCTACACCACCAACACAGTCATTCACTACCACGCCATCTTCGGCAAGGCATTCAAGGATGCCGTCCGCAAGGATTATCTGGAAACCAACCCGATGCTGAAAGTTGACCGCCCGAAGAAGAACAGCTTCCGGCCCAACTTCTACTCCAAGGATGAAGTCCAGCAGCTGCTGGAAGTATCGCAGGATGACCCCCTGCACCTGTGCATCCTCATTACAGCCTACTACGGTCTGCGCCGCAGCGAGGTGCTTGGGCTGAAGTGGTCGTCTATCGACTTTGAGCGCAAGTCCATCACCATCAATCACAAGGTGACGGAACAGTTGGTGAACGGCAAGTACGTTCCTGTGGTCAGCGATGTGATGAAGAACAAGACCAGCTGCCGCCCCCTTCCGCTGATCCCGGCTGTGGAAGAAGAACTTCTGAAGCAGAAGGAAAAGCAGCAGCTTTACCGCAAGCTGTTCAAGAAGAGCTACAGCACTGAGTATCTGGATTTCGTCTGCACCGGTCAGGAAGGCAAGCTGATCCGCCCGAACTTCGTGACGGAGCACTTCGACTGGCTGCTGACCAAGTACGGGCTGAAGCACATCCGTTTCCACGATCTGCGCCACAGCTGTGCCAGCCTGATGGTGATGAACGGCGTATCCATGAAGCAGGTTCAGGAATGGCTGGGGCACAGCACCTTTTCTACCACCGCTGACATCTACGCACATCTCGATTACAAAAGCAAACAGGGATCTGCTGGGGTCATTGCGAACCTTCTGGGAGAATCCAAACTCCCCAAATAATTATGGATTTATCGTTCATGTATAAAGCATACTGTGATGAGGAAAAAGCGGTTTTTCTTTGCTTGACGCAAAAGAAAAAAGTCGCAGGTTCGTTTGAATCTGCGACTTCTGGCGGAGATGGTGGGATTCGAACCCACGTGCCCGATTAAGGACAAAACGATTTCGAGTCGTTCTCGTTACGACCGCTTCGATACATCTCCAAGTATATTTTCATGGAAAATTTACGATTTGTATATCGCAAATCGACCTTGAAACTTGGAACAGTTGCTGTTAGAATATTGTTAGAAAACGCATCGTTCAGACAGGCTTTGAAGCTTGTCAGGACATCAAAATTGACGTTCCCTCGTGTGATATGGAGACATCCGGCGAAGCATCCACTTGGATTTCGAGTCGTTCTCGTTACGACCACTTCGATACATCTCCATATTCATAGCTATATAATTATAGCAAAAAGCCGCCGTTCCGTCAACACTTTCTGCCGGAGGGACCCACAGCGCCAAAGAGGCCCTCTGGTCAGGGATGAGCGGAAGCCGCTGCCTCCCTCTGCGGGGACGGACACCCTCTTTTTCGTCTCTGCTCCGGGGAGCCTTTTTCATGCTGTGCTGTCATTTCCAAGGGCAGGATTGTAAAATTGTGGAATCATCGTCTGAATTTTCACAAAATATTACTATTTTGCCAAAAGATTGTACAAACCCTACCACCCTCTGATGTGCTATACTGAAATCAACAACCGGCCTGTTTCCGGCATTTCTTCTGCCATACAGGCCGCCGAAACAAAGAAGAAAACCAGAAGGAGCAGTATCGATGAGAGAGATCATTTCCTTGAACGAAAACTGGACCCTGTCCTTCCCCAAGGGCGACCATGTGACGGAGCAGGTCAACCTGCCCCACACCTGGAACGCTGTGGATGGCAACGACGGCAACGGCAGCTACCTGCGCACCACCGGCGTTTACACCCGCACCTTCGAGCAGCCCAAGCAGCCCCGTGAGGGCGGCCGCACCTATGTTGAGGTGCTCGCTGCTGCGCTGAACGCCACCGTGAAGGTCAACGGCACGGTCGCCACTACCCATGAGGGCGGCTTCTCCATCTTCCGTACCGATGTCACCGATCTGTGCCACGAGGGTGAGAACGAGCTGACCATCGAGGTCTCCAACGAGGACACCCCGTCCATGTACCCCGCTTCCGCCGACTTCACCTTCTACGGCGGCCTGTACCGCGGCGTCAACCTGATCAGCGTGCCCAATGCACACTTTGATCTGGACTACTACGGCGGCCCCGGCATCATGGTCACCCCGGTCCCCACGGAGGACGGCGGTGCAAACTTCACCATCAAGAGCTTCGTCACCAACCCCGCTGACGACCTGACCGTTCTGTACAGCATCGAGGACTGCTTCGGCCGCGAGGTCGCTTCCGCTGTCCGCGGCTCCGCTGAGACCGAAGTCACCATCTACGTGCCCGATGCACAGCTGTGGAGCATGGACGAGCCCAATCTGTACACCGTCACTGCGACCCTGCAGCGCAACAATGAGGCCGTCGATGAGATCTACGCCAACGTCGGTGTCCGTTCCTTCAAGGTCACGCCCAACGAAGGCTTCTCCATCAACGGTGTGCCCACCCCGCTGCGCGGCGTTTCCCGCCATCAGGACCGCGTGTTCGAGGGCAACGCTCTGACCGCCGAGGAGCACTATGACGACGCCATGCTCATCAAGGAGCTGGGCGCCAACACCATCCGTCTGGCACACTATCAGCACAGCCAGGACTTCTACGATGCCTGCGACGAGATCGGTTTCGCCGTCTGGGCCGAGATCCCCTTCATCAGCGTCTTCAAGAAGGGCGAGGGCGCACACACCCACGTCATGGAGGAGATGAAGGAGCTCATCATCCAGAACTACAACCACCCCTCCATCATGTTCTGGGGCATCTCCAACGAGATCCTGATCGGCGGCATCTCTCAGGAGCTGGTGGACACCCACCACGATCTGGAAAAGCTCTGCAAGGAGCTTGACCCGACCCGCCTGACCACCATTGCACACGTTTCTCACACCCCCGTGGACGGCCCCATGCACCACATCACCGACCTGGAGAGCTACAACCACTACTTCGGCTGGTACGGCGGCAAGATGGAGCAGAACGGCCCCTGGCTGGACAAGTTCCACGCCGAGCACCCCGACATCTGCATCGGCATCTCCGAGTACGGCACCGAGGGCATCATCAACTGGCACAGCAACGATCCCCAGTGCAAGGACTACACCGAGGAGTATCAGGCACTGTACCACGAGCACATGGCACAGGTCTTCGAGGACCGTCCCTGGGTGTGGGCTTCCCACGTCTGGAACATGTTCGACTTCGGCTGCGCTGCCCGTCATGAGGGCGGCGTGAGCGGCCGCAACAACAAGGGCCTCATCACCATGGACCGCAAGACCAAGAAGGACAGCTACTTTGTCTATCAGGCTTACTGGACCCAGACCCCGATGGTCCACATCGCTGGCCGCCGCCACGCACAGCGCGCAGGCGAGACCACCGAGATCAAGGTCTACTCCAACCAGGACACCGTCGTTCTGTACGTCAACGGCAAGGAAGTCGGCCAGCAGACCGCGCACCGCGTCTTCAAGTTCGACGTTGCTCTGAACGAAGGCTTCAATACCATCCTGGCTGTGGCCGGCGATGTGAAGGATTCCATCACCCTGGAGAAGGTCGCCGAGGAGCCCGCTTACTACACCCTGCCGGAGTTCAACGAGCGCCAGGAGGGCGTTGCCAACTGGTTCAAGCAGGTCGGCAGCCTGGATCTGGACCTCAAGGCTCCCATGGAGTTCCCGGAAGGCTACTACAGCATCAAGGACAACATGGAAGAAGTCTCCAAGTGCCCCGAAGCCTTCGCCCTCGTTGCCAAGGTCGTGAAGCTGACCACCAACTTTGATGTGAAGCCCGGCACCGGTATGTGGGATATGCTGAAGACCATGTCCCCGGAGAACCTGGGCAACGTCATGGCTCTGCCCGATGGCTTCCTGGAGAGCCTGAACGCACAGCTCATCAAGATCAAGAAGGTCTGAGCGTCCCCGGATAGGACCCAAAGTTAAAGCCCCATAAAACCGCCCCGGCAGATGCTGTGCAGCACCTGCCGGGGCATTTTGTCGTCCTGTTCGGCGGCAGCGGCTGCGCACCCTGCCCGCCCTTCCAAAGTGTCTGAGAGGGGAGAGCCGAAACGCCAAAAGCCCGCAGCATTCGCTGCGGGCTTTTGGTGTTTCTTCGAAAAGAAAGGAGGTAAATGAGATGAATGAATAGAGGGAAATGTCGTAGAACGTTCAGCCGCTCAGCGCTTTTTCTTGTGCTGAGCGCGGGGCTTTGCCGAGGCGGCAGAGGTCTTGGTGCTGCCGCTGGAACGCCGCTGATGAAGATACTTGGCCACCGAGGGCGCAACGATCGCAAGGATGGCCAGAATCACGATGACCTGCAGATCAGGCAGCTCGTGATTGGTGTTGAACAGGGTCTGCAAAACGTTGCTCATAGAACTGTACCTTTCCGGTCCCGGCGGAACCGCTCAGAAGAGGTGGGGGTCACAGCCAGATGCTGCCGTTCTCGTCCGGCTTCATGGGGGCCGCGATGACAGCATCCACGATGGTCATGGCTGCCGAGAAGCCGGTCCAGAAGGTGGCCAGATACAGCACCCCCAAAACCGGGCGCTTGGCGTAGAACTGGTGCGCCCCAAAAGCCCCCAGAATGCAAAGGCGGAGATACTTTTTCCGGTTCACCTCATGGCGCTGGCGGTTTTCCTTCCAATAGAAATAATGTTCGATGGAATTCCAGATAAAACCGTGGTCGGGGTCTTTTGTCCATTGGGTATTTGCCATTGTCGTACCTCTGTCTTTGTCTCATAAAATCGGGAAAGCCGCCCACTGCGCACTTGGCCGGTGAGCGGTCTTTCCCATGGGATGTAGTTTCCGCAGAATCAGAAAGCGTGGCAGCTTGATTATGCGTTTTCAGCCATTGCCTTCATCTTGATGGCAGCAACTTCGTCCTGGATCTCAGCCATCTTCTCCTTGGTCAGGGGATAGAACTTCATGGCGATCAGGTTGCACAGCAGGCCGATCATGATGATGCCGCTGTAGCAGAAGGCGCAGCCGATGCGGAGCTTCATGGTAGCCACGTCGCCCTCAACGGGGTTGTGGTCAGCGAAGCCGCAGATGGTGAACATGACACCGGCGATCATGGGTGCGAAGGAGGAGACCAGCTTATCAACGAAGCTGAACAGGGTGCCCATCAGGCCGGGGACGTACTTGCCGGAGCGATAGACCTCGTAGTCGGCGCAGTCCGCAGTCATGGGGATGACGATGTTGCCGGAGATGCCCTGGAAGCCTGCGTAGATGATGCTCAGGCCAACATGGAGGATCAGGAAGTAGCCCCAGTTCAGGGTGCCCTTAGCGGGGTCAGAGGTCATGGTGGTGGGGTCGCCCAGCAGCCACAGGGCGATGGTCAGAGCGTTGACGACCAGACCGCCGACGGAGCCGATGATCATAGCCTTGCGCTGGCCGAACTTGGTAGCCACCAGAGAGATGGCCAGGAAGGTGACGATGACGCTGGGGATGGTGGTCAGAGCGGTCACGTTGCCCTGCAGAACGGTAGAACCGGCGATGCAGGCGAACATTGCAACGGAGACAGCGCTGGTACGGGCAGAGGAGCCCAGCTTATCGGTAGATGCAGACAGAATCAGCATCTGGATGGCGCGGTTGTTCTTCAGGGTATCCCAGTAATCCTTCAGGCCGACCTTGACCGGCTTGCCGGTGCCAAAGAACTCCGGACGGTCCTTCGGGGCGATGGCGATGACAGCCAGCAGGGTGAAGATACCGGAACCGATGGCGGTCATGACCCACAGGCTGTGGAAGAACTGGGTGGAAGCATAGCCGCCGACATCCTTGTAGCTGTTTGCCATATTCGCAAACACGACCGCCAGACCAGCGAACAGAACGGTGTTGAACACGCCGTCGAAGGAAGCGAACATGGGGCGCTGCTTGGGGTCGTTGGTCATGCAGGACTGTGCAGACTTGGTAACGACGCACTGGCAGGTGTAGCCCAGATAGTAGATCATCAGGACCACAACGTAGAAGGGGAAGCGGACTGCCTGCGGCAGCTGGTGGGTGACGTGGAACAGGATGAAGCTGGTCACGGCCAGAATGATATTGCCGATGACGATGAACGGGCGGTTCTTACCGAACTTGCCGTTGGTCTTATCGACCATGAAGCCGACGAACGGGTCGGTGACACCGTCCCAGATGCGCATGATCATGCTCAGGGAAGAGGCCATCATCATGCCGACGCCGACCCAGCCCATCAGGTAGTAGGTAGCGTAACCCATCATCATCATGTACAGGTTGGTAGCCGTGTTGTTCAGTGCAAAGCATGCGATGCGCCACAGCGGAACGCGGTGGATGCCGTTGTGCTCGTAGTCTTTGTCGTAGTACTTATCCGGCAGACTTCTCGTTTTTGCCATTTCGTTTTCTCTCCTTAATTTGTAAACAAGGCGTTCTCCGTTTTGCCCCATTGGAAAACCGCACCTGCCACTGTGCGGCACATCGGGACTTTATGTCCTTATTATGAACGATATTTTGAAATTCTGTTAGTAATATTTTGAGGTAAAACAGGACGATTTTACTATTTTGAAGCAATTTTCACAACTTTCCAAAAACCTATTGGTCAAATTGCACATGGTATTGATATATTAGTACAGCACATTGCCAGTTTTCTCCGCCTGCATAGAAAAGAATATTAGGAAAGTGCGGATTTTTCCAAAAATTTTTCTAATCCCTTTCTGAGGTCTGCCATTATAATATAGGTATCACGAACCCCACCGCAGGCGGCGTAAAATAAAAAGGAGAAATCACATGGCAACGAAAGCATCCCAGCGCGTCCAGCGCTATGTCAACGCAAACGGCCCCACCATCGGCACGGTGGAGCGCCGGGTCATCGAACAGGACGGCCTCTATTTCAAGGATATCGACGGCACCGGCACCGTCAGCGCCGTCAACGACTGGCGCCTTGCCCCTGAAGAGCGCGCCAAAGCCTATGTCCAGACCCTGACCACCAGCGAGAAGATCGGCCAGCTGTTCACCTCGGACTGGCGGATGGGCCCCAAGTACCCCTCGCCCCGTCTGGCTGCCAACGGCCACAAGCCCGTGGGCGATGACTCCGGCCTGCTGGATGAGGCACCGGTGGACGTTTCCGACAGCATCTTCGGCCATCAGGCGCTGCCCAGCACCTCCGACATGGTCAAAAAGTGCTTCAACCGCCATGTCATCCTGCGCGAGAACCCCACCCCCGAAGATCTGGCAGACTATCTGAACCAGCTGCAATACCTGACCGAAACCTGTGAGCATTTCGTGCCCATGCAGGTCATGTCCAACAGCCGCAACGAGAACGGCGAGGTCGTCTTCGGCATGAACGATGCCGCCGGTGTCTTCGCCACCTGGCCCGGCACTCTGGGCATCGCAGCAGCTGTCAAGGGCACCGCCCGCATCGACATCATCGACAAGTTCGCCGACACCATCCGCCGCGAGTGGAACGCCTGCGGCCTGAAGAAGGGCTACATGTACATGGCCGACTGCGTCACCGACCCTCGTTGGCAGCGCACCTTCGGCACCTTCGGCGAGGACCCGGAGCTGATCGAGGAGATCTTCGACCACCTCATCCCCGGCATCCAGGGCGGCAGCAACGGCGTCACCCCGGACGGCGTGTCCGTGACCGTGAAGCACTTCCCCGGCGGCGGTGCCCGTGAGAACGGCTTCGACCCCCACTATGCAGCCGGTCAGTGGAACATCTACGCCACCCCCGGTTCCTTGCAGAAGTACCACATCCCGGCCTTCCGTGCGGCCATCCGCCACAACGCCGAGTCCATCATGCCCTACTACTCCAAGCCGTCCGCTGAGAAGAGCGCCCCGCAGGAGGACTTCGAGGGCAACCCCATCGCGCTGAATCCCTATGGCTTCGCTTACAACAAGGTCTTCATCGACGGGATGCTCCGCAGCCAAATGGGCTTCAAGGGCTACATCAACTCCGACACCGGCATCGTCCACAACATGTGCTGGGGCGTCGATATGCTGGATGAGCCGGAGCGCATCGGCTACGCCGTCACCCAGAGCGGCGTGGACCTGATCTCCGGTCTGCTGGACAATGCGTTCGGCGAGGAGAGCTACGCCCGTGCTACCAACAGCTACTACGACACCCACGAAGTGCCCGCAGGCTTCCGGAAGGAAGACCTTGTCCTGACCGACGAGAGCCTGAACCGCGCCGTCCGCCGCACCCTGACCGAGCTGTTCCGTCAGGGCATGTTCGAAGACCCCTATGCAAACCCCCGGAAGGCTGCCGAGGTCGTGGCCACCAAGGCCGACTGGGAAGAGGCCAGCCGTGTCCACCGCGAGAGCGTCGTCCTGCTGAAGAACGACGGCACCCTGCCCCTGAAGGATGGCTGCAAGGTCTACGCTGAGGCCTTCGGCAAGAGCGCCGAGGCCGGCGAAGCTGCCACCAAGGCCCTGCGCGAGATGCTGGGCAATGTCACGCTGGTGGCCGACCCCGCCGAGGCCGATGTCGCCCTGCTGATGGTCAGCCCGCAGTCCGGTGCATACTTCAATGCAACGCCGGGCTATCTGGAGCTGGACATCTGCGAAGGCAAGACCGTCTGCAACGTGGATGAAAGCGGCAAGCCCACCGCCGAGACCCATCAGGAGACCACGCTGGTCGGTGCCAGCCGCATCCCCGGCATCGCTGAAGCGGTCCACGCACACGGCGGCAAGGTCGTTTCCAACATCAACTGCCCGCTGGCCTGGGAAGTCGGCAGCATCGAAAAAGTCTCCGATGCGCTGACCGTCGGCTTCGATACCTACCCCTCCGCAACGCTGGATGTCCTGTTCGGCCGCTTTGCCCCGGTCGGCAAACTGCCGCTGACTCTGCCCAAGGGCGACGAAGTGCTGGCCGTCAATGCAGACGGCGTCTGCATCAGCCCCAACGATGTGCCCGGCTACGCCAAGGATGCCTACATGCCCGACAGCATGAAGGACGAAAACGGCAAGGCTTACGCTTACCGTGACGCCGCCGGCAATTACTATGAGTTGAATTTCGGCCTGTCGTATTAAACTATGCGGTGGTCAGCACCTCTTTTCGGGTGCTGGCCGCCCTTTTCATGCAAGGAGAAACCAATGGCACAAACACAGAAAAAACAAGGAGATATGGGCACTGGCAGCGTCAAAAAGCTGCTGCTCCAGCTGATGATCCCGGCCGTGGTGGCCCAGATCGTCAACCTGCTGTATAACATCGTGGACCGTATCTACATCGGCCACATCCCCGGCATCGGCGCAGCCGCGCTGACCGGCGTGGGCCTGTTCACCCCCATCCTGATGCTGCTGAACGCCTTTGCGATGCTCATCGGTGCCGGTGGCGCGCCCCGCACCGCCATCGCCATGGGCCAGGGCGACAAAGACCAGGCGGAAAAGATCGTCAGCAACAGCTTCACCATGCTGCTGATCTTCTCGGTGCTGCTGACCGTCGTGTTCTATGCCGCCGCACCGGCCCTGCTGCGGATGTTCGGTGCCAGCGACGCCACCCTGCCCTATGCGCTGGCGTACAGCCGCATCTACATCCTCGGCTCAGTCTGCGTCCTCATCGTGCTGGGCATGAACCCCTTCATCACCGCACAGGGCTTTGCCAAGATCAGTATGCTGACCACCGTCATCGGTGCGGTCATCAATATCGTGCTCGACCCCATCCTCATCTTCCTCTTTGGTCTGGGGGTGCGGGGTGCTGCCATCGCCACCGTGCTCAGCCAGGCTGTGGGTGCCATCTGGATCATCCGTTTCCTCACCGGCCCCAAGACCACCCTCCGGCTGAAGAAAGAATACCTCAAGCCCGAAGGAAAGATCGTGCTGCCCGTCCTGGCGCTGGGCATCTCCACCTTCGTCATGATGTCCACCGAGAGCCTGCTCTCGATCAGCTTCAGCTCCAGCCTGGCCCGCTACGGCGGCGACGTGGCCGTGGGCGCAATGACGGTCATCACCAGCGTTTCCCAGCTGGCCAGTATGCCGGTCTCCGGCGTCTGCCAGGGCGGCCAGCCGGTGATGAGCTTCAACTTCGGTGCAGGCAAGAAAGAGCGCGTCAAGGAGGCCTTCCGCTTCCAGCTTCTGGTCTGCTTCGGCTACACGGCCATCTTTTGGGTGCTGATGATGCTGGTGCCCGGCGCGGTCGCCGGCATCTTCACCTCGGACGCCACTCTGATCGAATACACCACCTGGGCCATGCGCATCTACATGGCTGGCATCTTCTCGCTTGGCATCCAGATCGCCTGCCAGCAGAGCTTTATGGCGCTGGGTCAGGCCAAGGTCAGCCTGCTGCTGGCCTGCCTGCGCAAGCTGATTTTGCTCATCCCCCTCATCTTCATCCTGCCGCATGTGGTCGCAGACCCGGTGTTCGGCGTCTTCCTGGCCGAGCCGGTCAGCGACATCATCGCCGCCACCGTCACCGCCGCTACCTTCTTCTCCCGGTTCGATAAGATCCTGGACAGGGGCGCAGGCAAAGTTTAAGCAACGAAGAGGAGATCTGTTATGGAAAAGAACGTTCTGAACACCGACCTCACCGGCAAGGTGGCCGTTGTCACCGGTGCCAGCGGCACCCTGTGCTCCATTTTCGCCAAAGCGCTGGCGCGGGCCGGTGCAAAGGTCGCCCTGCTGGGCCGCAACATGGAAAAGCTCAAGGAGCTGGCCGATGCGATTGAGGCCGAGGGCGGCGTAGCCCGCGGCTACACCTGCAACGTCATAAACAAGGCCAACTGCCTGCAGGTGGCCGAAGACGTGCTGGCAGACCTCGGCCCCTGCGACATCCTCGTGAATGGTGCCGGCGGCAACAACGCCCGCGCCAACACCGACAAGGAATACTTCGAGATGGGCGACCTTGACACCGACACCGTGACCTTCTTCGACCTTGACGAGAGCGGCGTGGAGATGGTGTTCAACCTGAACTTCATCGGCACCCTGCTGCCGACCCAGGCTTTCGCCCGCCAGATGGTGGGCCGCGAGGGCTGCAACATCCTGAACATTTCCAGCATGAACGCCTATCTGCCGCTGACCAAGATCCCGGCCTACTCCGGCTCCAAGGCCGCCGTGACCAACTTCACCCAGTGGCTGGCCGTCCATTTCAGCAAGGTGGGCATCCGGGTCAACGCCATTGCGCCGGGCTTCTTCGCCAGCGAGCAGAACGCAAAGCTGCTCTACAACGAGGACGGCACCCCCACCGCCCGCACCGGCAAGATCCTTGCCGCCACCCCGATGGGCCGCTTCGGCGACAGCGAAAAAGATCTCGTCGGCGCACTGCTGTTCCTGCTGAACAACGACGCCGCCGGGTTCATCACCGGCATCTGCCTGCCCGTAGACGGCGGCTTCTCCGCCTATTCGGGCGTGTAAGACTCTGTAAACGCCTGTCCGGATCGGTTCCGGCTGCCCGGCCAGGCCGAAAAAGCATCAAGTCCCATGTCTGCACCGTCACGGTGTCGGCATGGGACTTTTTCATATCCGAAGTGTATCCACCGCTGGCAAGATGCCGCGCACTGGACTTTGTACCGGAAGGGTGCATTTCGGGCAAATTCTCATAGATATGAGTGGTCATTCGACCGCGCGTGTGGTATACTCGGCTTAGTTCAACAAATCGGAATTTGCAGGACGGAGAAACTTATGGAAGAATTGATACAAAGATGTTCATGGGCAACTACCGACTTATATAAAGAGTATCATGATAATGAATGGGGAAAGCCCGTTCATGATGAGAATAAACTATTTGAGATGTTAATACTTGAAGGTATGCAGGCAGGACTATCGTGGCTGACAATACTAAATAAAAGAGAGGCATTTAGAATTGCTTTTGATAACTTTGACTGCAAAAAAATAGCGCTATATGATGATGCAAAAATAGAAAAGCTAATGCAAAATAGCCGCATTGTTCGTAATCGGTTAAAAATCAAATCAGCAATAACAAATGCTCAACAGTTTATAAAAATCCAAGAATCGTATGGCAGTTTTGATTCGTTTATATGGTCTTATGTTGATGGTAAGCCAATTCTCAATCAGTTCCAAACTGAAACCGATATACCCGCAAGGACTGCACTCTCAGACCAAATTAGTAAAGACTTAAAAAAGCTTGGCTTTAAGTTTGTTGGTAGTACAATTATATATGCCTATATGCAGGCAATAGGGATTGTCAATGACCATGTAAAAGGTTGCCATTTGTATGCAAACAAATAGCATTTCACTTTCGATTGATAGAGCATCAGCTCAACAGGGTTGTTAAAGACTTTCTGTATCACAATTTCCAGTTTGGAGAATTGAAATAAATGGAATTTACCTATTAAGACATATAAACTGTTGACAATAAAGCTCCTATATAGTATGTTTTTAATAAACTACTATATAGGAGCTTTTGTATGGAAATGAATGGAGGATTTCTTGTCACCAAAATAAAACAGCTTGGAGACCGGATTTTCGAGAAAATTCTCAGTGAAAAGAATATTGATGCATTTAATGGAGCTCAGGGGCGTATTCTTTATGTGCTGTGGCAGGAAAATGGAATCTCAATCAGGTCACTCTCAATCAAATGTGGATTAGCGTTAACTTCTCTTACTACGATGCTGGAAAGAATGGAAAATCAAGGGCTGATAAGACGCGTTCAGTCTGAAACGGACAAAAGGAAAACACTCCTGTTTCTGACTGAAAAAGCATATGCCTTAAAGGACGAATACGATTCTGTATCTGATGAAATGGGCAGTATTTACTACAAAGGTTTTTCGGAGGAAGAAATTACCCGGTTTGAGGAATGCCTCGACCGTATCAGAAAGAATCTTGAGGAGTGGCAGAAATCA
>OGFI01000993.1_pt1 | contig 16771 bp, 17 predicted proteins | sample 1570901 | NCBI WGS metagenome assembly OGFI01 (sample SAMEA2582018, study PRJEB24529) | metagenome | biome: Human gut stool | place: China | collected 2011 | reverse complement strand
GAAATCAGCGATGTCCTTAGATCATCGCAAAATATTTCAGGGCAGCCTTGATAGCTTCTTCCTTCTCTTTCGGGCATTGTGGAACTCTTGCATTTTCTGATTTTGGAAGATTATAGTTTTCTCCCACTTCAATTCCACATTTGCGTTTTACCTGAGAAATATATAAACTTGAAACCTTCAAGCCAAATTCTTTCAGCACATAATCTTTGATTTCCTGATAGGTTGCTTTCAACTCGGCACTGGTGGCATCCAGCTCGTCCAGGTCTAAGTCTATCTCTATCGTGTCATCTGGTTTTTGTTGGGACAAAAGAACAACCGTCTCTACATGGTTTGTCCTCGGAAACTGATCGACGCAACACACCTTATCCACATGGTATCCGCGGTGAATAATCGTCTCCAGGTCGCGTGCCAGCGAGGTCGGCTTGCAACTGATATAGACGATCTCGTCCACGCCAAATGCAAGGATTTTCTCCAGTGCTTTCGGATGAATCCCGTCCCGTGGCGGATCGACAATGATCAGATCCGGTTTCTCATCCACAAGGTCGATTGCCTTTAACACATCACCTGCGATGAATTCGCAGTTAGAAAGTCCATTTGCCTTTGCATTTTCCCTCGCTGCCTCGACCGCTTCCTCCACGATTTCGATTCCGATCACTTTCTTCGAAACCGCTGCCATCATCTGTGCGATCGTACCGGTTCCGCTATACAGATCGAACACGGTCTTGTCGCTGTCGAGCTTCACGCTGCCCCGCATGATATAATCGCGCGCCTTTTCATACAGCACCTCGCAGCCACCTGTGTTTGTCTGGAAGAATGAAAACGGCGATATCTTGAATTTCAGTCCAAGTATTTCCTCTTCGATGTAATCCTGTCCATACAGAAGCTCCATCCGATCACTCTGCACGACATCGCCCAAAGCGTCATTTTCCGTGTATAGAATACCTGCAATACTTCCCGCAAATGCATCGGACTTCTCTAACTCCAACAGCATTTCCACGAACTCCTGAAGCAACTGTTTTACGTCAAATCCATATGTGTCCCACTGTGTCGATGTTACCAGATTAATCAGGAACTGCCCATTTGCCCGCGACTGGCGCACAACCAGATTCCGCAGGATTCCCTCGTGGCGCATCCGATGAAAGAACGGCACATTTCGCCCGGAGAAAAATGCAAGTGTCGCCGTGAGTATGCGGCTCCAGTCTGCGCCAATGATCTCACATCCATCAACCGTCAGGATATCATAGAAGCTTCCCTTCTGATGTAATCCAAGTGCTAATGGACCATCCTTGTAGGCGTCACCAAACGTGAATTCCATTTTGTTCCGGTACGCAGTCTGGCTCGGCGAACCAAGGATTCCTTCCCATTCATAATCCTTCGAATTGGAATCCTCCGCCAGAAGCACGCGGTCAAGTAATGCTTTTACCATGTCCGCTTTCAGCTTCAGCTGATTGTCATACGACATTGTCTGGTAGGCGCATCCACCACACGCACCAAAATAAGGGCAGGTCGGCTCTACATCCTCCAGCGGACTCCGCTCTAAGACTTCCAGCACCTTTCCCTCTGCCATACCGCTTTTCTTCTTTGTTACCATATATTTCACTTTCTGTCCCGGCAGGGCACTCTTGATCGTCACCTTGCGCTCGTCCACCTGAAAGCTTCCTTTGTTCGGGAAATCATAACGCTCGATGATTCCCTCGCATACATCACCTTTTTTCACTCGACTGTCTCCTCATCATTCGACATACCTTAATTCGTATGTCACTTCATCTTCATCGTCAATTTCCATCACCATATATGTGTAACGGTGATCTGCCTGCCGCGGCTTCGAAATGCTGCCCGGATTCAGGATTGTCACATCATCCGGATCCTCCTCCAGATATGGCACATGCGTGTGTCCATACATCGCGATATCGCAATCATTTTCCAATGCCGCAAACCGCAGCAGATCCAGCCGCATGTCCACCTGATACAGATGCCCGTGCGTTGCGAAGATACGATGTCCGCCCGCCTCGATCACATTTGCATTCAGAAGCTTTGCATCATAATCGGTATTTCCACGCACGATGTAGCATGGCACACCAGCCAGCGACTCAAGCTCCCGTGCATCCCCGACATCGCCCAGATGAATCAACATCTGGAATTCGCCGATTTCTTCCCGCACCTGCGCGATTGCAAGCTCCACGTTCTCATTTCGCCCATGCGAATCACTCATTATCAAAATCCGCAGCATAATTTCCTCCTTCGAGCCCTAACTACAGTACCTCGCGAATCTTTTCCAGCGCACGTCCCCGATGGCTGATCTTGTTCTTATCCTCCGGTGCCAGCTCCGCGGTCGTCTTTCCATATTCCGGCAGGAAGAAGATCGGATCATAGCCAAATCCATGTTCCCCGGCAGGCTGATGCGCGATCATACCCTCAATCACGCCGCGGCATGTCGTCACCGTACCATCCGGAAATGCTGCTGCAATCGCACATACGAACCGTGCCGTCCGCTCTTCTTCTTTTGCATCTGCAAGCGCGTCAATAATCATCTGATTCTTAATACTGTATGGTGTATCCTCGCCCTGCCATCTTGCAGAGTAAATGCCCGGCGCGCCATCCATGTAATCAACTTCCAGGCCACTGTCGTCGGCAAGAACCACGCAGCCTTCCGCTTCCTTTGTCTTGCTGATAGCTGTCGCTTTGATGATCGCATTCTCCTCAAATGTCTTGCCATCCTCCACAATATCAATATCGATACCTGCTTCCTTCATGGACACAATCTCGTACCCACAATCCGCTAAGATCATGCGCACCTCCACCATCTTATTCGCATTACCAGTTGCAAAAATAATCTTCTTCATCTGCCTGTATCTCCTTTTTCCTTACTATTTCCTCTTGTTCGTAAACGCCTTCAAGCACACATTGCATTTCTCACTCGTCTCCGCCCGGTGCCACATCTCTCCATACAAACTGATGTAGCCCTCGCCGTCACTGATATCAAAGCTTGCCGTCCGCTCATCCGCATTGTACTCAATCGCGATCGGATGCACTGCGCCCGGCGTCTTGATCTTCACCACTACCGCATAACGTTCATTGTCATCGAGTTCGATTTCCTCCGGGAAATCCACCGTGTAATACCCGGCATACTGCATGCTGCCGGACGTCACAAGCTCCCGGTTCTTAAACGAGTCCACACCATCAAAATGCCGCACAACATACACTTCAAACTCCGTATCCTTATCCGTCGCATAGAAAGAAACGGCTGCCAGATTCTCATTTTTTCCTGCCTCGTAGACATTGGAAAAATACGCATCCTCCTTGGAGAAACCAAGCTGTCCAACCCAGCCAAGCTTATCCGTCTGGTAGATCTTATCATAATTATCCTTATCTCCAATCCGCGTGTAAACAACCGATTTCCGGCAGATCTTCGTATCATAATAGGATACATCGAAATATCCATCATCACCGAATTCCTCGCCCCAGCTATTCTTGCAGATAAAGGCACCGTCACCCTCCGGCTGGATCGTGAAATTCTCCTTCGGGAAATTATCATCCCAGCCAACGACAACGACATCATGGTTCGGCGTCTCATCACCATCATAATAATACGCCGCATACTCACTCGAATAATACATGGAATAACTGTCCACATATTCCAGCGCCGAATAAATCGATGTCTCGATCGCGCCATACCGGAAAATCGCACTCTTGATCGTCTCGTCCTCACGCCCGTTGATGATCAGAGCCTCCTCCAGATGCTTCTCCGCGGTAAGATTCGGATCACTCATGCCATCGCCATATGGATCATCCTTCTCCAGCACCGGTCCCTGCCAAGCCGCCAGATACGCGATACTCATCGTATGCTCGCCGCCACTGTTCACATCCAGCGCATAACTGTTACACATCGACATGTGATCGACTGAGAAAATATCCTCCTCCATCGGAAGCAGCGTTGTCTCCAGCGCGCCAAGCGATGCAAATGCCCAGCATGTACCGTACCGTCCCTGATCACGCACCGGTGACACGCGCCCATAATCACGCATATCGTATTCCTCCGGCAATGGCGTCTCATCCGGCAGCCGCGCCAGATCAACCCATTTCTGATCGACATAATAATCAACCTCGTAGCTCAAATACTCTGCGATCTTGTCAATCGGCACCATCAGCCTGTCCTCTGCCTCATCCACATAGACAGCATCGCCAAGCTCCACCTCGGTTTTCTTATTGACCGTTGCCTTGTCCGAACCCACGGCAAGTGAAATGCTGTTGTCACCCTTCATGATCAGGACATTACCATCCGGATATCGCTGTACCGAGCACAAAAGCAGGCTGCGCAGGAATTCACCTTCCACCATCAGATGCATGTTGTCACTCACATAAAATGTGTAGCCGAACTCCTCCGTGCTTCCGCCGCCAACCGTGATGATCACATCATCCCCATTCATGCGGGAACGGATATTTGCCGCAAATGCATCGCTGCACGTCGCGAGCGCATCCGATTCATCAATCGTCTTGACCGGATTCCTTCCTAAAAAAAATGTAATTGTCACCAGCACTGCAACCAGCACCGGGAAAATCCAAAATCGTTTCAATGCTTAACGCTCTTTTCTACTGTTCTTTCGGCTCCTTATTCCTGGGTGGCTTCGGTCCCATAAACTGATAGAAATAGGACTTGATCATGCCGTTGTAAATCTTACGGTTTCGATCTGCCTTTCTTCCGATATATTTCTCTGCATCCTCATACGAAGTAATCAGGTACATTGACCAGTCTGGAAGGTTCGCGAAGCTCTCGCCGATTGTCTTGTACAGTGCCGGTAACGCTTCCTTTTCCTCCAACCGCTCGCCATATGGCGGATTCGTAATGATAAATCCATAATGCTTCGGATGGCGCAGATCCTTCACGTCACGCGCCTGAAAATGGATATAATCTCCGACGCCGGCTGCCTTCGCATTCGCCATCGCACATTTCACGATCTCCGGGTCTAAATCATAACCCTGAATATTCATCTGCACATCGCGGCGGATCATATCCTCCGCCTCATCATACGCGTTGTACCACACCTTCTTCGGCACGACCTTGCCCCAGCAATCGGCAGTAAATTCCCGCATCATGCCCGGCGCGATATTGGCACCGATCATTGCCGCCTCGATTGGAAATGTACCGCTGCCGCAGAATGGATCGACCAGCACACGCTCCTTGTTCCACGGCGTCAGCATCAGAAGCGCTGCTGCCAGTGTCTCTGAAATCGGTGCCTTTCCGACAAGTGTCCGATATCCTCGTTTATGCAGGGACGTTCCCGATGTATCCAGACCAATCGACACCTGATCCTTGAAGATAAACACACGAATCGGATACTCGTCCCCATCTTCCTCGAACCGCGCCACGCGGTATGTCTGCTTCATGCGCTCCACAATCGCCTTCTTCACGATAGACTGAATCGCACTCGCAGAAAAAAGCGCACTCTTATTCGTTGTCGCCTTCGTCACCCAGAACTTTGCATCCCGCGGAAGAAACTCCTCCCACGGAATTGCCTTTGTCCCTTCAAACAGTTCGTCAAAATCCGTAGCCCGGAAGCTACCCATCTTCAGCAGAATACGCTCTGCTGTCCGGATAAATATATTTGCACGGGCAATCGCTGTGACATCTCCGCGAAATGTGATTCTTCCGTCCTCCACAGTCACGATCTCATAGCCCAGATCTAATATCTCACGCTTTAGCACCGACTCCAAACCAAAATGGCACGGTGCGATCAATTCATACATATTTTCCATGCTTGTATTTTTGCCCTTTCTTCCCCTGTTCCGATTTTTGAACATACTTAGTTGTATTGTAAATTTATCTTTGTACGAAGTCAACAAAATCGAACAATTTATTCTTACATTTTGCACATGTAAATTTTACCAAATCCTGCTAATGCCGGGTTTTTGTCAGCGCCCCACGATACCCGGAGATTCCCCCAACCGTGTTGATGACCTTATACCCTTTCTCTGTCAATATTTTTGCAGCCAGTGTGCTGCCTCCCCCGTTTGCGCAATAAACCAATATCACTTTTCCTTTCGGAAGAGAAATATTGCCTGCCTGTATTTCTTCCAGAGGCAGATTTATCGCCATCGGAATGTGACTTTTCGCAAATTCTTCGCTCGTTCGAACGTCAACGATGATTCCTCCATAGTTAAGAGCCTCTCTCAGGATGTTCCGAATATTTATATTATGAAATCGCATCGCTCCGCCTCCTTTCTTCTTACTAATAGGATATGCGGAGCGTGCGGATTTGTGTCTGTGATTGCTTTCTGCTAGATGGTTTATTACAAAGAAAGAGGACCGCTAAACGGTCCTCTCGGAGGGGGTTTTTAGTAACAGTCTGTACTGTTACTTGAATTGTTTTTCTGGCTGTTCTTCTGACTATTCTTCATCTTGCTGTTTGAAGCTGTTTCCTTGTTTGTCTGATTGCTTCCTGTATAATTTGTCTGCTTGTTCTTCTGCTCGTTTGACTGATAATTTTTTTCTGCCATAACTAATCTCCTTTTTGCTTTGCAGGTTTCCCTGCATTTGTAATTGCTACATAGAGAAGTATACCCAGCCCACAGAATTTCATTCAGCCAAAATCAAGAAATTCACAAACGCAAGGCAAACACAGTTTCACGAATTACAATCCCTATCACAAACACAGGATTGCATCTAAGCAAACGTAAATCGGGTTGCGGATAATATTGATTTAATCGCAGACCATTGGAGCACAAGGCAGGAATAATTGCTTCAATGATTCGCTTTCAATAACGTAAATAGAGATGTCTATTGATATCAATTTATGCACAGACCGTTGAAGCACGCTGGCACTTAATGAGCGACGGTTCTCCGTCGCGAATTTAGTACCATTGCGTGCTGAACCGAGCGAAAGCGCGTCTGAGCATGAATTGAATATCATAGACATCTCTTTACCACTTTATTCCCTATGCGAATCACATTTATTGCAATTCATTCAAACTTGCAAACCGATACCCCTCTGCCTTCAGGTTTGCAATCACCTTTTCCAGCGCCCCAGCATTCGATGACGATACGTTGTGCATCAGAATGATTGCCCCGCTGTGATGATATTTATTGAAATGGTCGATCACGAAATCAACACCCGGCTGGTTATTCACATCGAAATCCATATATGCCATGCTCCAAAAAATAGTTTTGAAACCAAGGTCCTGGGTGATTGCCAGTGTCCGTGCGCTATACTCACCGCATGGCGGCCTTAAGTACGGGTCCATCGCATATCCCGTTGCCTCTTTCATATAATCCGCGCAACCATTGACCTCCTGCACAATCTCCTCATAGGACTTATCCGGCATGCATATATGGTAGATGGTATGATTTCCCACCTGATGTCCTTCCTCCTTCATTCGTTTCGCTATGGCAACATTATCCCGGATGTACGTCTGTGTCACGAAAAAGCACGCCGGAACATCTTCCTTCTTCAGGATATCCAGCATCTGCTCGGTATATCCATTCTCATACCCGCAGTCAAATGTCAGATAGACGACTTTTTCATTCTTCTTTGAAGCATTCTGATCCAAATAGTACGCGTCGTATTCGGAGATATCGATCGTGTCATCGCACCCGCTCGGTCCGTGGTTCATATCCCGCCGGAACCACCATGAAAGCTTGGTGTTATCAAGGCTTTGGTACGCCTCTTTTTCTTTCAAATGATTTTCAATCGGGTATGTCTGATACCGGCAGAAAACCTTCCTGCATTGGTCAAACATACTATGAATCGGCAAATCTCCATCCTCCTGCTCCGCATATCCTCCGGTTGTACCAGTCAACCCATCTTCCACATCACTCGTCGGATTCCCGGATGTATCCACTTGCTCTGATTCACTTCCATCCGCCTCCCCCGCGGATGCTCCATATGTAACAACACAAAAACTACCAACTACCAGAGAGATCAGAATCCCTGCAAGGCAAACCACTCCTTTCCATTTACAAACACAACGCGAACCATTTTTTGTTTCATTTCCTACATTATAGTTTCCCATCAAGAAAAGAACTCTGCCAAAAAGCGATTGAGCGTCTCCTCACTGGCGGCACTCTCTTTCTCCTGCATTGTCCCGCCTTCGGACTCTTCCCCGGATGCATCTGTCTGCGGTGATCCATCGTTGTCGGCATGTTCCCCTTTCTCCGCCGACATCTCCTGCTTCACTACAAAGGGACGTACCGCAGCCGCTGTCTGCTCTCGCGGTTTCGGAATCCGTTCCAGGTACCCGCGGATATTCGCTTTCAGGATTTCCACTTTATTATTTATAACCAATATATGATCAAGCACGAGCAAACATGCACATACTAAAATACTATTCGCTAAGAAAAACTGCATGTCCGGACTGCCTCTCCAGCTTGGATCGTAATACAGATACGCTCCTGCCATCGTGCCACAGACGACGAGCGACAACACGGTTCCGCTCCGGTTCCAGAATTCCATCGGGCGCGTCAGGAATTTTAACCCCCTCACAAAGCTTTCTGCATACGCCTCCTCATCGCCTCCGCACAGTCCAAAGCCTTTTTTGTTTTCATATTGCCGGCACATATTGCGAAGCTTCTTTCGTTTTGTCTCTCCCAGATTTGTCGATGCTCGCACCATTTTACTCATGTAAGCATTTGCCAGTATCTTCATAAGCACTCCTAACACGCCTAACCCCCATAGTATGTAGACCCCGGTTGAAACTTCCATGATTTTTTGCAGCATACAAAATCCCTCCATTAAGATTTTTTGGACCGACAGCCTTTTTTTTCTCCTCACTGTCTGATGGCGATTATAGAGAAGGTGAACTTCAGAATGCAACCCCTGTTCGGTCGTAAAAATCCTTGTAAATGTGACAGAAAATATGGGTTTAAGGAACTTTATATTTATGCTATAATAGGAACGCGAAACGTATAATATAATTGTTACACACGAGAAAGGATGATACACAATGACATATAAGACAAAGGGAACCTGTTCCCAGATGATTGAGTTTGAGATTACAGATGGCAAGGTGCATAATGTGAAATTCACGGGCGGCTGTAATGGTAACTTAAAGGGCATCGGACAGCTTGTGGAGGGCATGGATGCAGAGGAAGTTATCAAGCGGCTGGAAGGCACAACGTGCGGATTCAAGAGCACATCCTGCCCGGATCAGCTTGCACAGGCATTAAAGCAGGCACTTCACGCATAGGTTAAAGGTATAAGTAGGAGGATCAACCATTCATGAAGCGTATTATATTAACCGGTGGCGGAACCGCTGGTCATGTAACACCCAATATGGCTCTCGTTCCAACCTTAAAGGAGCGCGGATATGATATTCAATATATCGGCTCTTATGATGGAATGGAGAAAAAACTGATTGAAGATATGGGCATTCCATATCACGGAATTGCAACCGGAAAGCTGCGCCGCTATTTCGATCTGCGCAACTTCTCTGATCCATTTCGCGTGATCAAAGGCTTCAACGAAGCGAAAAAACTGATGAAGGAGTTAAAGCCGGATGTTGTATTTTCCAAAGGCGGCTTTGTCTCTGTCCCTGTTGTTCTCGCCGCAAGTGCGAAGAAGATTCCATGTATTATCCATGAATCTGATATGACGCCGGGACTTGCAAACAAGATCAGTATTCCAAAGGCATCCAAGGTGTGCTGCAACTTCGCAGAGACAATGGAGAATCTTCCTGCAGGAAAAGCAGTTGTAACTGGTACACCGATCCGTCAGGAATTATTTGCCGGTGACGCTGTAAAAGCGATGACCTTCTGTGGCTTTACAGAGGTTCGTCCAACTCTTCTGGTAATCGGCGGAAGCTCTGGCAGCGTACGTGTCAATGAAGCGATCCGTTCATGTCTCCCGGAACTGACGAAGAAATATAACGTCATTCACCTCTGCGGAAAAGGAAATATCGACGAAAGCTATAACGGAACTGCGCATTATGTCCAGTTCGACTACATCAAGCAGGAGCTTGCTGACTTGCTCGCATTAGCAGATATCGTTGTCTCCCGTGCCGGTGCCAATGCAATCTGCGAACTTCTGGCACTCCGCAAACCAAGCGTTCTGATTCCATTATCGCTTGCAGCGAGCCGGGGCGACCAGATCTTAAATGCACAGTCCTTCGACAAGCGCGGCTACGCCAAGCTGTTGTTAGAGGAAGACCTGACAAACGAGTCACTGCTTGCCGCAGTCAATGAAGTGTACGAAAATCACGATCATTACATCAAGGCAATGGAACTTTCCACGAAGTCCGACGCCATCACGATGATCTGTGATATGATTGATGAGTTAGCAAACAAATAAAAACAAAAGTCCCCTGAATGGCGCTCTGATCTGTTACAGTCAGACCCCGACTCAGGGGATTTATTTTTCTCACTCTTTTATACCGGCGTTCTTGAAAAACGCTCTTTTATCTTCTCAATTCCATCTATCACCAGACGATTTCGGAACAATATCATAATCGCGAAATATCCAATTGCACCAATTGAAACGGTCAACGCAATCGTCAGAAGATCCGAATACTGACTATGTGCACACCAGTTATAGCAACACACAATCGGAATACATGCAATCAAGCTTTGACCGAGCTGCCAGCCAAGCTTTGTGATCGGATACATATGCCGGGCTTTGATACTTGCATAAATGAAGATTGCCAGTTCCGCTGCAACCGTACTGGCTGCGGCACCGAATTTCCCATATACCGGAATGGTCAACGCATTTAAACTGACATTTGTGACTGCACCAATCACAACACCCATGGACGCCCACCGGTCTTTCCGGTGTATGATAAACAACTGATTGATCAGGAAGCTGTTAAAGGTTGCAACGATAACATTCAACATCAACACCTGCATCGTAGATGTTACACCCAGATATTTGCTGCCCGCAAACAAATGCAGCACCTGCCGGCTCAGACAGAACATGCCAATCGCCATCGGAATATTAAAGAGCAATATAAGCCGCGCGGTCAGATCATTCAGATTCTCCGCCTGTTCCTCATCCCGCTCCATCATGTACGCGACGCGTGGACGAATTACCGCATATAACGCACTGAAGAATGACGTTAACACAGATGCAATCTTAATCGCTGCCGCGTAAAGTCCGACCTCGGTATCATCCCCGGTAATATAACCAAGCATAGAACGATCCATAACCAGATACACCGCCGACGCAACATCCAACAGGAAAATATACGACATCGGCTTCAAATGAATCCGCAGCTTCTTACTGATCCGCAACTTGAACTTCACGTATTTTCTTGCCCGGATGAAATTCATCACATTTGATCCAACACTTGAAATCACCAATGTTAATGCGTAAATCATATAATCTTCTTCGGATTTCACACATGTGAAAAGCAACACGACCGATACGATCTGCATGACAAACGAACGAATCGTAATATACTGATATTCCTCATAGATGGTAAAGAGCCATTCCACGCCAATCGCAGACAAGATAATCGTCGTCGAAAAAAGCAGCATCAACGTCCGATATCCCGCAAGTTTGGGAATCGCAAGTGCAGCAAAAAAAAGCACATATGCAAGTGCAGAAGTCATCAGATTGATGGACAGCATATCACTTGCAAATTCATCCATTTTCTTTCGGTCATCCCGAATACGGGCACCCTCCCGGATTGCATAGCCGCCAATACCAAACGCCTGCAACAACGTGAAGTATGTCATGTTCGCCTGCGCATAATCGACCTTACCGAGTGCCTCCGGTCCTAAAACTCTGGAAGAATACGGGAATGTAATGAGCGGTATGATCACACCCATCATCGTCCGCATCATATTAAATATGAAATTAACACCTAAGGATCGCTTCTTTTCCAACTTAATATTTCCCCTATCATCAATCTCTATAAAAAAGAAAAGCTGTCACATAAAACGTAACAGCTTTTTTTAAAATAATTCCTTTTCCAACTGGAAGATGAAACTGTCAAGCAGTTGCATACGCTTCGTATATTCTGCTCTGGCTGCATCTGTCTTGCATCTTCGAATCTTTGGTTTGTTATTTCTATAATAATTCTTGATCCTGTAATAGGCTTTCTTGTAACTTGCCTCATCCTCACATGCTGTCGCCATCGAATCCCACAGCACACTGATTGCTCCAACTTCATCGAGCAGATCGGCATCCATCACAATCTTACATTCCAGCGACAGATCAGCATCCGAATCCTTGTCCTCGTGAATCATAATAATCTCTCCCACGCGTCGGATCGTCTCCGGATCAATTCCAATGCTATCCATGTATTCTACAGCAAGCTCTGCACCAACTTCTCCATGTGGACGTTCATCATCCCATCCAATATCATGAAGCAAAGCTGCAAGTACGATCACATCCAGATCTCCGCCAAGCTTTGACTGCAGCTTGATGGCCCATCGATACACACGCATCGTGTGCTCAAACCGGCTACGGAATGGATAGTTCGAAGGCCTGCCGTTCTCAGAAGTCATCTTCTTCACATATTCAATTACTTCTGCATAATTTACACTCATGCCGTTGTTTTTGCCACCCGATTCTTTTGTTCTTCCCAAAGTTAGGTATCATTTACCTATCTCTAAAATGATACCATTTTTTTACCAAAAATACCACATGTATTTTATATTTTTTTTACCGTGCGGCTGGTGTTGTGAAGCTCTCATAAGCGTTACCACGGCAGTTAACTCAGTCCCGGCTGCCTCGCGGCGCACAGAAGGTTCTACTTAGTGCTGCTTCGTTCCCGACCTGACACGGTTCATAGATTCCTGTCGCGCAAGACCAAAACATCAACGCCACTTACCGTGGGCAGCCTCACAAGAAGACAACCCGAAACCAGCCATCACCCCCTCTGTAGCGGATTGAGGGTACAGGGCACCGCTATCTCCCCGGCTGCACGGAAATTTTATAACAAGTCCACGCATATCCATCGAAAAGTCTGTTTCTTATAAACCCCATATCGACAGATACCTCTTTAGTATATAAAAATAATTATGTAAAGTCAAGACATCCCATTATTTTCTTTTAACGCGGCTGCCTTCTTTTTTGCACGCAACTCCGCGAAAAAACCGGACATCATCGCTGAACATTCTGTTTCCATGATTCCCCGTGTTACTTCCACCTGATGATTAAACTGCTTCATATCAAGCAGATTTAAAATGGAACCGGCACATCCTGCCTTCGGATTCATACAGCCGATCACAACCTTCGGAATCCGCGCCTGCACGATCGCCCCGGCACACATCTGGCAAGGCTCCAACGTCACATACATTGTGCAATCCTCCAGCCGCCAGTCACCCAGCACCTTGGACGCCTTTTTAATCGCCATGATCTCTGCATGCGCAAGTGTCGTCTTGTCCACGTTCCGCCGGTTGTAACCACGCGCGATCACCTTTCCTTCATAGACGATCACACATCCGATCGGCACATCACCATTCGCCGCCGCCTTCTTCGCAAGCGTGATCGCCTGCCGCATATATCGTTCATCCTCACTCAATTTCCTCATATTGTACCTCATTTCCGTATCATTTTATTGTCTGTTCCCATAAAATGTACTATACTGACTTCATGGCTGCATGATACAAGAATCGTTCCTGTATTCCACAGTCACAAACGTCAGAAAGGAGACGCTCATGGGACCACTGATAAAATATACAAATCGCTTAATCCTGCGCGTAGAAAATGAATCAAAAGCCAAACAAGTCTTAGATCTCTATCTGCGCAATCGTCTCCCATTCGAGCAGTACGAACCAACGCGTCCGGCATCCTTTTACACGCAGGACTACCACTGGTCTTCCCTGCACCGCGAATACATCGCTTACACGATGGGAACCTTCCTGCGTTATTACATCTATTTAAAAGACCGCCCGGATAAGATCATCGGCGCTATCAATTTCAATATTTTTCGCACCTCCCGCGAACCATACGCGGAGATCGGCTACAAAATTGACGCCCTCTATCAGAACCGTGGCATCGCATATGAAGCCTGCGAAGCGGCGCTCTATGTACTTGAACATGACTACCAGATTCACCGCGTCGATGCCCGCATCCACCCGGAAAATATTGCGTCCATCACACTCGCGACGAAGCTTGGCTTCCGTCCATTACAGTTTGAGCCGCAAAGTGCAAACATCTTAGGACACTATGTTGACCTGATGCGGTACACGAAGCTTCTCTGATTCTACAATTTCAGATACCCAATAACCAAAATTCCCGGTCAGAATCTTCGTTTTCCGCACCGGAATAAACACACGGAATCCAAACATATTCGCCAGATACCGTTCTTTGTTCGTGAAGATTCCAGGAACTCCAATCACATGCAATTCTGCCTTATTCATCTTCACCTTTCCAAGCATCAGATACTGATATTTGTAATACCCATGTGCAAGAAAACTGTTCACGCCCAGCTTCCAGTTCGCCATATCCAGCTTCCCGATATCCTGCGGTGCAATCTTCACGCCATCAACAATCTGACTTCCTGCAAAAAGCGGTAACTTTGGATATGTCGTAAGCATTTCCTCATACCCATTTGCCATGTCCGAAGGAAGTGGAATCTGTGGAATTTCCTCGACAGGTTCCTCCTGCGGCTTTGTCCCGGCACCTGCATATTCCAGCACCGGTTCCTCCTGTTCCACAAGCTCGTCCTGCCTGTCCGCCACCTGCACCTGCCGCAGATCATACCGCTCCGTCGACCAGATACCGGCTAAAATCTCACCGTCGTCACACACGAAATACACACCATCGTATTCAGGAAATGCTACACCATCTCCTAGCGGGTTGCTCCACGGAAGCTCCACACTTGTCAGGATCGTATCGCGTTCTCCCGCCGCGAACTGCACCGCTGTAAATGGCTTCGCCTGTCCATGCCACAGCAGATACGCATAACACGTACACGCATATTCCTTGTACATTTTCATCCCCATTCGTATTCTCGTCACATCCGTATCTTTGTTGCTGATTCTCTGTACCTTGATGAATCCGGCAATCTCGCATCGCACATACTCGCGATACCGGTAAATATAAGACACCCATCTCCTCTGCTGCATCACAGACCACGCTCCCCCTTCATGCATTAATACGTACTATATATGTATGCAGAGGGTTGTCTGTTTATCACAAAAATATTATGACATAATATACAATTATCTGACATCACACGCCCGCATCATGCCATCTCAGATATCTCTATCGCTGCAATCCGCCTTACTCACACAACAGATCGGAAAGCTCTGCGAACTGCGCAAGTGTCAGTGCCTCGCCGCGGATGCTCTCAGAAAGTCCCATCTTCCGAAGTGCTTCTACAACCGCATCCTTGCTGATTGATAATTCGGCGGAGTTATTGATCCCGTTTTGCAATGTTTTCCGGCGCTGATTGAACGACGCACGGATCAGCTTGAACATGAATTTCTCATCCTTCACGACGATTTTCGGCTCTGTATGTCTTGTCAACCGGATTACCGCAGAACCGACATTCGGACGCGGCATAAAACAGTTCGGTGGTACATTTGCCACGATATACGGCTCCGCATAATACTGCACCGCAAGCGACAATGCACCATAGTCCTTGCCGCCCGGACCTGCCTGCATCCGCTCGGCAACCTCCTTTTGCACCATGACCGTGATTGATGTTGCAGGGATATGATTCTCGAACAGTCCCATGATGATCGGCGTCGTAATATAATACGGAAGATTCGCCACGACCTTTACCGGTCTGCCGCCGGTTAATGCCGCGATATCCACCTTCAGGATATCTTCATTTACGACCGTCACGTTATCATACTCCGCAAGTGTCTCGGCAAGGATCGGGAGCAGATTCTTGTCGATTTCGACCGCGAATACTTCCCCTGCCGCCTCGGCTAAATACTGTGTCATCGTGCCGATACCAGGACCAATCTCCAGCACGACATCGTCCTTTGTGATCTCTGCTGCCCGGATGATCTTCTCGATCACATGCCCGTCGATCAGGAAATTCTGGCCAAACCGCTTCTGGAACGCGAAATTATATTTCTGTATGATCTCTATTGTAACCTTGGGATTGCTAAGCTTTTCCATTCTATCTCCATTTCTCTACTTCTGAATTTTATACATCTGGTGCGCATTCTTCCATGTCTCTGCATACACCTCATCCACCGGAATATGCTTGATATCAGCGATCGCCTGTGCCACATAGGTAAGCTTCGATGAATCATTGCGCTTGCCGCGGAATGGCTCCGGTGTCAGGTATGGTGCATCCGTCTCAAGTACGATATTTGACAGCGGAATATATGCCACTGCTTCCTTTAATTTCTTCGCATTCTTAAATGTCACCACGCCACCAATGCCAAAATAAAATCCCATATTCAGGAAGTCTCGTGCACTCTCCTTCGAATACGAATAACAATGGATCACACCGCCAATCTCCTCTGCGTGGGAAGCCCGCATGATCTGAATTGTGTCCTGCGCCGCATCCCGGCTGTGGATCGCGATTGGCAACTTTAACTCGCGTGCAATATCCATCTGTCCGGCGAACCATTTGTGCTGCAATGCCTTGTCCGTTTCTTCATAATGATAATCGAGTCCGATTTCACCGATCGCCACGATCTTGTCATGCTTTGCAAGCTCCTTCAGACGCTTGACATTATCAGGATTCTCCAGTTCCGCAACTTCCGATGGGAATATACCAACCACACCGTACAGATTCTCGTATTTTTCTGTCATCCGAACCGTCTCTTCACTCGCCCTGATATTCGTTCCGATGTTCGTCACCGCGTGTACGCCCTGTGCCGGAAATCCAGCCAGAAGCCGCTCGCGATCGTCATCAAAACTCTCATCAT
>OGFI01000992.1_pt1 | contig 16771 bp, 13 predicted proteins | sample 1570901 | NCBI WGS metagenome assembly OGFI01 (sample SAMEA2582018, study PRJEB24529) | metagenome | biome: Human gut stool | place: China | collected 2011 | reverse complement strand
GCGCACAGGAGAAGTCCACCATCAGGATGGAGATGGCGCGGGTGACGTTGCGGGTGAGCGCATAGGTGACGACCGTGCCGGCCAGACACCAGGGCACCAGCTTGTCGGCCAGCTCCAGTGCGCGGTTCTCGGTGCTGGATTTGAGCTTTTCGGATTCCTCGATCATGGCCACGATCTTGTCGTAGCGGTTGGCGCCGCCTGCGGCCTTGGCGAGGAAGACGCATTCGCCCTCCTCCACGACGGTGCCTGCGTAAACGGTGGCACCTTTTGCCTTGCGCACCGGCATGGATTCGCCAGTCAGAGCGGCCTGGTTGACCATGGCCTCGCCCTCGATGACGGTGCCGTCCAGCGGCACCATGTTGCCGGAGCGGACCACGATCTCATCGCCGGGCTGAACTTTGGTCAGGGGCAGGAGCACCTCGGTGCCCTGGCTGCGCACCCAGACTTTGTCCACATTCAGGGCCATGCTGCGGGCCAGGTCGTCCAGACTCTTCTTGCGGGTCCACTCTTCCAACAGAGAACCAAGGTTCAGCAGGAACATGACGGAACCGGCGGTGCTGAAGTCGCCGCGCAGGACGGAAACGCCGATGCTCAGAGCGTCCAGCACCTCGACTTCCAGCTTGCGGTGGAGCAGGCACCGGACCCCTTTCCAGACAAAAGCGATGGAGCGCCAGACGGTGTAGGCGGCGCGGATGGGTGCGGGCAGGAACAGCTTGCGGAAGAAGTGGCCCGCCACGAGGTCGCACATCTTCTCCTGATACTCCTGATTGAGCTTCCGGCTGTCGGCGGTGGTGACGAGGGCGTCCAGCTCCGGCTGGTCGAATTTGTAGCGGCTCAGCGCCTGGACTGCATCGGCGCGTCTGCCGCGGTAATACAGGACCACATCGCCGGTCCGCTCGTAGACGGTGGCTTTCTCGATGGCATCGTGGTGGTTGAGATAGGCTTCCAGCACATCGGCGCGGTGCAGGGTCATCCGCACGTTGCAGACATGCACGCGCATCCGGCCCTGGCCCTCATGTAAAATGGTGCATTTCATGGTTACGTTATACCTTCCTCAATAGAAAGAGCCGCCCGCAGGCGGCTCAAGCGCGCAAAAATTATTCAGCGTCCTCGGAGGCAGCAGCCTCTGCGGCTTCGTCCTCGATGACGGCGGCCTCTGCCTTGGCGGCACGGGCCTCGTTGATGGCCTTTGCGTCGGCCAGAATGTCACCGGCCTGCTCCTGGACCTTGTTGACGGTCTCCATGGTGGAGTCCTTCATGCGCAGGACGGCTGCGGTGGTCTGGGTGTAGACCTTTTTGGCATCGCTGCTGGACAGGAGCTTGAAGCCTGCCGAACCAAACACAACGCCGCCGACGAACAGTGCGATCTTTTTCACATCTACCATAATCGTTTTCCTACCTTTATTCATGTTATTGCAAGCCCCGGATGGGGCGAAAAAACCGAACAGCCTTGCTGTTTCTGCGGATATTGTAGCACGGATTTTGGAATTTTCAAGGGATTTTCAAAATGTTAATCTGTATAAACTTTTTACGTACCGTAGTTAGAAATGCCTATCCCTAGGTGGATTTTCCGTTGGACTACAGTTTGTAATCAAAAACAAACCGGCAAGCGCCGCTCAGCTGCCCCAGAAGCAAAAAGGCCCCGGCTCCGCCAAGAGCCGCAAAGGGCCGGAAGCGGGGCAGGGCCAGCATCAGGCAGTAGGTGAAAGCAAACAGGATCAGAGCAAGCGTCATGCGTTCTCCTCATGGTCGGCGGGGGCGTCCGGGCCGTCGTGGTCGGCATCAATCATCCGGTAGCCCACGCCGAGTTCGTTCATGATGTAGTTGTTGTGGCCGGGGCGGCTGCCCAGCTTGCGGCGGATGTTGGCCATGTTGACCTGCAGCTTTTTGGTGCTGCCGCAGTCGGTATCGCCCCAGATGGCCCGGACGATGGCGGGGTAGGTCATCACCCGGCCCGCATGTTCGGAGAGGAAGGCTACGATGTTGTATTCGGTCTGGGTCAGCTTGATCTCCTCCCCGCCTACATAGACCTTGCGCCGCTCGTACTGGATGAGCAGGTCCTGCGCCTGAAAGACGCCGGTGGGGTTGGAGCTGAAGCGGTTGAGCCGCAGTGCGGCCCGCACCCGCGCCAGCAGCTCGCCGGTGCTGAAGGGTTTGGTGATGTAGTCGTTCGCGCCAAGGTCCAGCGCTTCGATCTTGTCCGCCTCGGTGGTGCGGGCCGACAGCACGATGATGGGCGTCATGAACTTCTGGCGCACATAGTGGATGAGCTCGCGGCCGTCGCGGTCGGGCAGGCCCAGATCCAGGATGATGAGGTCGGGCAGGTAGGAGGTGAAGATGGATTTGCCCAGCTCACAGGTGGGGGCCACATAGGTCTTGTAGCCGTTGGTGTCCAGCAGGGTGTAGATGAAGCTGCAGATGGTGGGTTCGTCTTCAACGATGAGGATCTTGAATTTGTTGTTGCTCATTTCAGATGTTTTCCTCCAGATCAGTGGATTCGTCCGTGGATTCGGTCTCCAGCCAGAAGCGGATGGTGGTGCCTTCGCCGGGGCGGCTCTCGGCCTTGATCTCGCCGCCGTGGACCTTGACGATGGCCGCGCACACCGCAAGGCCGATGCCCATGCCGTGCTTGCCGGGGCTGGCCGTGTCGTCGGCGGGCAGTATCCGGGTGAACAGCCCTTTCAGCCGCTCTTTGGGGATGCCGCAGCCGTCATCCGAGACTTCAAAGATGGCGTGGTCGCCCAGCGTAAAGACCCGGAGGGTCAGCTTGGTCATTCCCTCGGCGTGGAGCACGGCGTTTTCCAGCAGGTTCATCAACACCTGCGAGACAAGCATCGAGTCCATGGGGATGACCACGAAGCTGTCGGGCAGGTCTACCGTGACGTTCACATCCGGGTAGTGCTTCTGGAACCGCACCAGCACGGTGTCGATCAGCTCTTCCAGCACGGTGGGGGTCTTCTGCACCGAGACGGTGCCGGTGTCGAACCGGGTGACTGACAGCAGGTTCTCCACCATCCGGTTGAGCCACTGGGCGTCCGAACAGACTTCGCCGAGAAGTTTTAACTTCTGCTCTTTGGCCAGCGAGTCATAATTTTCAATGACCGTGGAGCAGGCACCGTAGATGGAGGTGAGGGGTGTGCGCAGGTCGTGGGAGACCGCGCGCAGAAGGTTGGCGCGCATCTTCTCGGTCTCGCTCTCCATCCGGAGCTGCTCCTGCAGCTTGATGCGGGTGGTAAGGGTGCTGGTCATGATGGAGACGACCAGCATCACCAGCGCGGAGAACAGGTTCTCCGGCAGGGTGAAGTTGAAGGCAAAGTAGGGCGAGCGAAAGGCAAAGTTGACCGCCAGCACACACAGCAGCGAGGCGGTCAGACCCCACAGATAACCATCGGTATACATCGAGATGAGAAAGACGGCCAGCACGAAGACCATGGAGGCTACGCCGTCGATCCGTCCGCTGAGCACCTGAATGCCGGACACCACCAGAAAGGCCGACGCGATGCCGGACAGCATCACCAGTGCATCGTGCCTGCGGGTGGAAGATCTCATAGAAATGTCTCCTTTCGGATGGATATTCGTTCGGTGTTCAAAGTATACCACACCGGCGGCTAAGAAACAGCAAAGGAGTCGGGAGCGGGTGCCGAATGCCGCAGAGCCTGCCCCGATCATAGCACAAAAAGCGGAACGGTGCGAGCGCGGGCCGGGTTTTGCTGTTTGACATTTCCGCTGCAAAAGCATATCATAAAGTTACCTATTATAGAGAGGATGCAGAACACGATGTTTTACTTTGAGAACGACTACTGCGAGGGAGCCCATCCGGCCATCCTGCAAAAGATGATGGAGACCAACTTTGAAAAGGTGTCCGGCTACGGCACCGACCCCTACTGTGCCAGCGCGAGGGAGAAGATCCGCGCTGCCTGTGCCTGCCCGGAAGCAGATGTGACCTTCATCTCCGGCGGCACCCAGACCAACGCCATCGTCATCGCGTCGATGCTGCACCGGTGGGAAGGGGTCGTGGCCGCCTCCACGGGCCACGTCAACGGCCACGAGGCCGGGGCCATCGAGTACACCGGCCACAAGGTGCTGGGCCTGCCCCACAAGAACGGCAAGCTGGACGCTGCCGACGTCCGCGACTTCTGCGCCACCTTCTACGCAGACGGAAACCACGACCACATGGTCTTCCCCGGCATGGTGTACATCTCCCACCCCACCGAGTACGGCACCCTTTACACCAAAGCCGAGCTGCAGGCGCTGCACGACGTCTGCCAGACGTACCACATGCCCCTCTTTGTGGACGGTGCCCGCCTGGGTTACGGTCTGGCGGCGGAGGGCACGGACGTCACCCTGCCCGACCTGGCCCGGCTGGCGGATGTCTTCTACATCGGCGGCACCAAGGTGGGCGCCCTCTGCGGCGAGGCCGTCGTCTTCCCGCATGGGGCACCGGCACACTTCATGACCATGGTGAAGCAGCAGGGCGCTCTGCTGGCAAAGGGCCGCCTGCTGGGGCTTCAGTTCGATGTTCTCTTCACGGATGACCTGTACCAGACCATCAGCCGGAACGCCATCGCCACGGCCAATGCCCTGAAGCAGGGGCTGGCCGCCAAGGGCTACCGCTTCTTCCTGGATTCGCCCACCAACCAGATCTTCATCGTTTTCTCCAACGAGCAGCTGGCGGAGCTGGAGGGCAAGGCCAAATTCGGCTTCTGGGAGAAGTTCGACGACACCCATACCGTCATGCGCATCGCCACCAGCTGGGCCACCCGGATGGAGGAGATCGACGGCCTGCTGGCCCTGCTGTAAGTGTCAAACATCGGTCCGTCTCTTTGTGCAGGATGCGGATTGCAATTTCCGGCACAGTATGATATCTTTATTCAGATGAAGGTCGCGCTGTGTGCAGCGCAGAAAGAAGGGCAATGATATGGGCTTTTTTGATAAGCTGTTCGGCGGCAAGGATGCAGCCGAGACGAAATTCAAGGGCGAAAAGAAGACGGTGATGATGCCGCTGGCAGGTAAGGTCATCCCGCTGGAGGAGCTGCCGGACGAGACGTTCGCATCGGCCATTCTGGGCGGCGGCTGCGGCATCGAACCCACCGGGGATACCGTTTACGCACCGTTTGACGGCACCGTCACGCAGGTGCCCGAAAGCCTGCACGCGGTGGGCCTGATGAGCGATGACGGCATCGAGCTGCTCATCCATGTGGGCATGGATACCGTGGAGATGAAGGGCAACGGCTTCACCTCTCTGACGAAGGAAGGCTCCAAGGTCAAGGCGGGCACCCCGCTGCTCAAGGTCGACCTCGACGCCATCCGCGCCGCCGGTCATCCCACGGCAACGGCCATCATCGTGACCAACGGCGACGACCTGTCCGAAATGTCGGTCGTGGCCTCCGGCGACACCGCCATCGGTGTGCCGCTGCTCAAGTTCAAGGCATAAGTGTTCCCACCCGGAAGAGCTTCTTCCGGGTGTTTTTTTGCGGTCAGCGCCTTAAAAGTATGACTATTGAAAGAAAATGCCGCATTTGGTCTGTTTTTTTCTTGAAGCGGGGAACGACTTATGATAGGATAGACAAAGTGCGGGCCTGGGCCCGGTATCACCAAGGATTGTGAGGAAAGGTATTATGGAAACGAAAAAACCTGGTATGTCTTTAGCAAAACGAATGGCCATTTCGCTGGTCTGCGGCCTGGCGGCGGGCCTCGCCTTCATGTTCCTGCGCGAGAGCCTCATCTCCGGCGGGAAGAGTGAGATCTGGACCACGATCAACGAGCTCCTGTTCCAGGATATCACCGCAGAGGGTGCAGAGCGCTCCTTCGGCATCTTCTATATCATCGGCCAGCTCTTTATTAAGGCGCTGCAGCTGGTCATCATCCCGATGGTGTTCACCTCCATCGCGCTGGCCATCGGCAGCATTGCCGACACCCGCACCATGGGGCGCATCTCGGCCAAGACCCTGTTCTGGTTCCTGCTGTGCTCTTTCCTGGCTTTGCTGCTGGCCAGCAGCGTGGGCTACATCACCTTCTCGATGGGGCTGTTCAACACCCACATCGAGGGCCTGACCGAGGCCACCGGCTCCACCGGCTCCAACCCGCTGAACGTGGTGCTGAACATCATCCCCTCCAACATCATCACGGCCTTTGGCAGCAATGGTGCAGTCCTGAGCGCTGTCTTCCTGGCAGTGGCCACCGGCCTGAGCATGAATGCGCTGGGCGAGAGCCGCACCGCCACCCTGCGCCGCCTGCTGGGCGAGGTGAATGACGTGGTGGTCGTCTTCCTGAACTTCATCGTCAGCAAATTTGCTCCCTTTGCCGTCTTTGTGCTGCTCACCCGCACCTTTGCCATCTACGGCATCAACTACCTCAAGCCGGCACTGGTCTATGTGGTGGTCACGGTGATCCTGCTGCTGGTCTTCCTGGTGGTGGCCTACCCGCTGGTGATTGCTCTGGGTGCCAAGCTGAACCCCATCACCTTTATCCGCAAGATCGCCAATGTGGCTGTGTTCGGTTTCTCGACTTCGTCCAGCGCCGCCACCCTGCCCCTGAACATCAAGGTCTGCGAGGAGGAGTTCGGCGTGGATGAGAGCATCGCTTCCTTCGTGCTGCCTCTGGGCATGACCATCAATATGGACGGCACCGCCATCATGCAGGTCATCGCCACCGTCTTCATCGCGGGCTGCGCCGGTTATACAGTCACCCCCGGCCAGCTGGTGGTCGTGGCCCTGCTGGCTCTGCTGGCCTCGGTGGGCACCCCGGCTGCTCCCGGTGCAGGTGCCGTCATCCTCTTCACCATCCTGTCCGGCGTGGGCTTCGTCAACGACGGCGCTCTGCTGGCCTACTCCCTCATTCTGGCCATCAACCGCCCCATCGAGATGCTCGTCACCTCGCTGAACGTTGTCGGCGATGCCGTCGCCAGCATCTGTGTCGCCAGGAGCGAGGGCCTGCTGAAGGAAGAGGTCTACAACAAGTAATGGGATGAGGCTGCGCCCCATCTGAAATCGAAAAAAGCTCCGTCCCCCTCGCTGTCTCAGCGAAACGGGACGGGGCTTTTCTTGTGGGTCGGTTACTGCACGCCGGTCAGTTCAGCGAGCTTGTGATAGATCTCGGTGTTGTCGAAGACGCCGCGGAAGTTCTCTGCACCGACGCCCTTGGCATAGAGGTTGACCATTGCGCCGGTGTGGGCGTAGGTGGTGTGGTCCATGCCGGACTTATGGTTGATGGTGTGGCAGATGGCCATGGAGAACGGGATGTAGGTGCCGTAGAGCTCATAATCCTGCTGGTTCATCTTGCTCTGGGAAGAAGCGCCGACTTCCAGCGTCCGCTCGTAGGCCGTGCGGAGATTTGCCACCTCGTAGTCGGTCAGCAGCAGCTTGCCTGCGCTGGCGGCATCGGGGTCGATGGGAAGCGTCAGACCGAAGTTGGCCTTGACGTCGGCCATGGCTGCCTCGAACGGGGTCTTGTTCGCCACATAGCCCTGCACATAGGTGGAATCGAACTTGGCGTAGGACATCTTCTGGTGGGTCAGATTGGTCAGGAAGGTGTCGTAGTTGGTGGTCTTGTAGCCGATGGCCATGCCGCCGGTCTCGTGGTCGGCGGTGACGAGGATCAGGGTCTCGTTCGGGTGGGCGTTGTAGAAGTCCACAGCGGCCTGCACGGCGTTGCTCATCTCCAGCACATCGTGGATGGAAGCAGCGGCGTCGTTGGCGTGGCAGGCCCAGTCGATCTTGCCGGACTCGGTCATCAGGAAGAAGCCCTTCTTGTTTTCCAGCAGCTCGATGCCCTTCTTGACGTAGTCGGTCAGCTGCCACTCGCCAGCGGCGGCATCCATGGCGTAGTTCATGGCCTTGCCGTCGGCCAGATTCTCGGCGATGATGAGGGTCTTGCCTGCACCGGCGGTCAGGGCTGCGGCCCCGGCCTGGGTGGTGACGACGTTGTAGCCGGCCTGTGCGGCAACTTCGTGGTTGTTGGGACCGGTGCCGTCGCCGTTCACCTTCTGGAACTCGCCGCCGGCAAAGTACTCGAAGCCGGAATTGGCCAGCTCGACGCCGATTTGATAGTAGTTCTTGCGGGTGCTCTGGTGGGCGTAGAAGGCGGCCGGGGTGGCGTGGTCGATGTTGACGGAGGACACGACGCCGACCTTGTAGTTCTTCTGCCTGTGCAACTTCTCGGCGATGGTCTCATAGGGCACATCGCGGGTCCAGGGGCACATGTTGATGACGCCGCTCTCGGTCTTGTTGCCGGTGGCAATGGAGGTCGCCGTGGAGGCGGAGTCCGGGCAGAAGGAGGTGCTGTCGTAGGTGGTCACGCTGCCCACATGGGGGAAGCCGGTGAAGCTCAGGTCGGCCTCGGTCACAGCGCCGTTGTTGTCCACGGTGCCCTTGTAGAAGCGGGCAGACTGGATCTGGGCGGTGCCCATGCCGTCGCCGATGAACAGGAAAATATACTTTGGCTTTTTGGTCAGGCCGAGGATGCAGTTCTCCTCCTCAGCAGCAGAGGCAGCCGGTGCGGCTGCGCTGGCGGCCACCGGGGCGGCGCTCAACAGACCGGCAGCCGATGCCACAGCACCGACCTTCAGGAAATTGCGGCGGGTGATCTTGCTCTCTTTCATAGCATTTATCCTCTCTTTTCGGTCCTCCCGGACCTGTCTTCGCATACTCTCTGGGAACGGTTTCATTCTACCGTTTTATCCCGCCGCCCGAAACCATGGCCGGGAAAAGAGTGGGTAAAACATGTGGGGCGGAACCGCCGGAAAGGTAAAGAAGAGGCTCGCTTTGTAAGTTTCTTGTGTTTTGTCAAGACTGTGTCTTGTACAGCTTGTTTCTTCAAAATTGAAATATTTTACGGTTTTATCACGAAATCGTCCTCATGGTCTGGCCGAAAAAATGGTATTATGGATGCAGACAAAAAATTTGAGAAAAGGAGAATTTCCCATGGCACAATTCGTGAACCTGAACCCCGGCTCCCTGCGCGAGCTGCACGTTGGCAACGAGCGGCTGGTCTCCTACAATGTCGAGATGACCGAAGTCACCGGCGGCACCTTCTGGAAGGCCTACACCCCCGCTCAGATCGCGGGCACAGAGCCGTTCGTCCTCAAGGGCGGCTTCCTCGGCAACGCGACCGCAAGCACCGACCTGATGCAGTATTATGATCCCATCGACCTCTCCGACAAGAAGCTGCGCAAGCTGGCCAAAGAGATCGGCCCGGCCTGGGTGCGCGTGTCCGGCACCTGGTCCACCAAGACCTATTACGACTTCGACGGCCATACGAACGGCGTCGTCCCAGAGGGCTACAACGCCATCCTGACCCGCGAGCAGTGGCTCGGTGTGCTGGATTTCTGCAAGGACATCGGCGCAAAGCTCCTGATCTCGGTGGCCGACTGTGAGGGTCTGCACCACGCCGACGAGCCCTGGAACCCCAGCCAGGCAGAGCAGATCTTTGCCCTGAGCAAGGAGTACGGCAAGGCCATCGACGCGGCTGAGTTCGTCAACGAGCCCAACCTGCTGGCCATGTCCGGCTGCCCCAAGGGCTACACTGCCGAGCAGTATGTCCGCGATCAGGACATCTTTATCCGCTGGCTGCATGAGAACTACCCCGACTGCCCCTTTGTCGGCCCTTGCTCCACCGAAGGTGTGCTGAAGAAGCACGGCGAGAAGGCACAGGGCGGCGGAGTCGGCGATATCCTGCCCCAGTGCTCGACCGACGACCTGATGAAGGGTGCCCAGGAGAAGCTGGACGTTTACAGCTACCACTATTACAATGGCGTGTCCGAGCGTCTGGAGCCTGTGATGCCGTTTGCCCACTGGAAAGCCGACAAGGCACACACCGAAGAGTATCTGGCGGTCGCCTCCAATATGGCAAAGTTCCACGCCGAAAAGCGGGACATCTACTGCCCCGGCGGCGAGATGTGGGTCACCGAAGCAGGCGACGCGGGCGGCGGCGGCGACACCTGGGCTTCCACCTATCTGGATGTCTTCCGCACCCTGAACGAGCTTGGCAGCTTCTCGGTCGTGACCAGAGGCATCATCTTCCACAACACCCTGGCTTCCAGTGACTACGGCTATCTGAAGCCCGAAGTCTTTGACCCGCGCCCCAACTACTTCGCTGTGCTGCTCTGGAACCGTCTGATGGGCACCACCGTCTACGACGCCGCAGAGCCTATCCGCGAGGGTGCGCACGTCTACGCCCACTCCCGTGCGGACGGCAAGCCGGGCAAGGCGTATCTGGTCATCAACAACAGCCTGACGGAGACCACCACCGTCACCCTGCCGAAGGAAGCGGAGGTCTACCAGCTCTCCGCCGAGACTCTGCGTTCCCAGACCATGCTCTGCAACGGCAAGGCGCTGGTCCTGGGCGAAGACGATGTGCTGCCGGAGATCACCCCGGCAGCAGCTCCGGCGGGCAAACTCGTTCTGCCTGCTGCGACCTGCACGTTTATTGTGCTGTGATCCTTACATTATAAAATAGGATGAACGAAGCCCTTCGGTACTCGCAATACCGAAGGGCTTCTTGTTTGCATTCATGAACTCCATGAATGCAATTTCTTTCGCATTCTTATTATATGCGCTCCGGGCGAGTTTGTCAAGAAGAGCACATCGCCACGATATAGCAAAACGCGCGCGGGAACTCAAGAGGTTTCATTCGATTTCGTTCAGACCTGATGGGCGGCGATCCACTGCTCCATTTCCTCGGCGATGGCCTTGATGGAACCATCGGTGAAGGGAACCTTCAGACCGGCCGTCTCGCACAGTTCCGCGTAGCTGGCCATACCGGCGCGGCGCACCAGTCGGAGGTAGCGCTGCCAGGCGTCCTTGTGGTCCTTGAGGCTGAGCAGGAAGAACTGCAGAGCGGCCATGGTGGACAGGCAATAGTCGATATAATAGAACGGGCACTCATAGATGTGGAGCTGACGCTGCCAGCCTGCGCCGCGGCCGTAGAAGGGCAGGTTGTCGAAGTCGATCCAGGGGCGGTACTTGTGTTCCAGCTCCAGCCAGACGGCGTTCCGCTCGTCGGGGGTCAGGTCGGGGTTCTGGTACATCCGGTGCTGGAATTCATCCACGATGCAGCCATAGGCTAGGAAGAGGAAACTGTCCTCGGCGTGGAGCAGGGCGTATTTCTCGGTATCCTTGCCGAAGAGCAGATGATGCCAGGGGGCCGTCAGGAACTCCATGGCCATCGAGTGGATCTCGGCGCTCTCCATGCCGGGGCATTCCAGGTCGGCGGGGACTTTCGGGTCCCGCTCGGCCACATAGCCCTCAAAGGCATGGCCGCACTCGTGGGTCAGCACGTCCACGTCGGCGGAGGTGTTGTTCCAGTTGGCAAAGATGAAGGGGGCCTTGTAGGCGGGCAGGCTGGTCATATAGCCGCCGGACATCTTGCCGGGGCGGCTCTCGACATCGAACAGCTCGTTGTCCTGCATGAAGTCGATGAACGCGGCGGTCTCCGGGCTCAGCTCATGGTACATGGTGCGGGAGGCGGCCATCCGGGCGTCGTAGCCCTCGATGGGCCTGGGGTTGCCGTCCCGGAAGGAGACCGGCAGGTCGGTGAAGGTCAGGTGCTCGATGCCGGTGCGCTTTTTGCGCAGCTCGATGACCTTTTTCAGCTGGGGGACCACATCGTTGGCTACCTGGTCGCGGAACTTCCGGATCTCTTCCGGGCCGTAGCCGATGCGGTTCATCCGCACGTAGGAAAGCTCACTGTAATCGTGGTAGCCCAGGATCTTTGCCTGCTCGTTCAGGTTCTTGACGATCTTGGTGTACAGCTCGTCCAGTTCGGCGCGGTGGGCGTCGAAGTAACCGGCCTCGGCCTCGTAGGCGGCGCGGCGGACGGCGGGGTCCAGATTTTCCTTATAAGGGCCAAGCTGGGGGATGGTCAGCTGCTTGCCGTCGAACTCGACCAGTGCACCGCCGTAGACCTGCTGGTACTGGCTGACCAGCGCGTTGTACTCCTTCTGAAGGTCGATGGTGCGGTCATCCATGCCCAGCACGGCGTTCTTCATGCCGGCCACGCAGGTGGTGCCGAAGGCATCGGTCAGGGCGTCGACGTGGGGGTTGGCCAGGAAGGCCCGGCTGATCTCCACGCTGGCGTTCTGCACGGCGGGACCGTTGGCATCGAAGAAGTCCTGCTCAGCCTTCCAGGCGGCATCGCGGGTGTCGCAGGTGTAGTGGATGGAAGCCAGGTTGGCGGCGGTGTTGTAATCGGCAAATGCGCGGCTCTGCTCGTAGTAGACCGCGACCAGCGCTTCGCCGGAGGCAGCGGATTCGGCTTTGGCGGCCAGCTCCTTGCAGCGGGCCAGCAGCGCGTCGATGTCCGGGCGGGTGTAAGTCATCTCACGGAATTTCATAGATGGATACGTCCTTTCTGTATCAAGTTTGTTCCATCTTATCACGTTTTGCGCTGACAGTCAAAGAAAACCGTGAATGGCTTGACTTTTTATCACAGGCGCGTGTAATAAAAGGGATGAATGGAAACGAGTCTCCATGGAGACTCAAAACAGCAAGCAAGAAGCCCCTCGGTACTGCGAATACCGAGGGGCTTCTGCTTTTTTGGCAGAACTTCTAAAAAAGAATGCCTCAAATTGTGAAATCTGTGGCAGAGGTGCGATTGAAACCGCCTGAAAAAAGGCATATAATAGCAGTATCAACAGAGTAAGACCATGCGCGTTAAGTGCCGCATCAACGGGGAGTTGTGCTGCGGACGAAGGAAGACCCGCGGTGCATGGTCTGCATCCCGCTGCTGCATGGACTTGGGTGCAGGCGAGACCGGCTGCGGCCCTGCCTGGAAGTGAAACTTGTTGGATTCACGCCCTCCTTTGTGCGGTTCGTCACAGGGGAGGGCGTTTTGTCTTCTCCTGCATCATCCGGAATGGAGGATCAACGATGAATCATTCCAAATTGTCCGTTCGTACCCTGACGATGCTGGCCCTGCTCACGGCCATGAGCATCATCTTTGCCCGCGTGTTTACGGTGTCCACCGGATTCCTGCGGTTCAACCTGGGCGCTCTGCCCACCCATCTGGCAGCGGTCTGGTTCGGCCCGGCGGGCGGTTTTGTCGTGGGCGCACTGGCCGACATGATCGGCGGCACCCTGTCCGGCTATTCCATCAACCCGCTCATCACGCTGGGAGCCGGTTCGGTGGGTCTGGTGTCCGGTCTGCTGTACCGGTCTCTGCATGAGATGCGCCTGGGCCTGCGGCTGCAGATCAGCATTCTGGCGGGCCATCTGGTGGGCTCTGTGGTCATCAACTCGCTGGCCCTCCACCTCTTCTACGGCTACCAGTGGGCGCTGCTGGCTGCCCGCATCCCCAACGCGCTGGTGCTGAGCGTGGTGAACACCCTCCTCGTCCGCATCCTGCTGGAAAACAAGGCGCTGACCGCTCTGGTCCGAAAAGCATAAAAAAGTATACACCAGACCCTCTCTGTCTGCATGGATGGAGAGGGTCTCTCTGAAGGAACGTGGCATCATGAACTACGAAGAAGCAATGCAATACATCCACGCGGTGCAGTGGGCGGGGCATAAGCCCGGCCTGACCCGCACCCGCACCCTTCTGGCTGCGCTGGGCGACCCCCACAAGCGGCTGAAGTTCGTCCATGTGGCGGGCACCAACGGCAAGGGAAGCACCGCAGCCATGCTGGCGTCCTGTCTGCAGGCGGCGGGGTATCGGGTGGGGCTGTACACCTCTCCCTTCATCAACCGGTTCAATGAGCGCGTTCAGGTGAACGGCGAGCAGATCAGCGACGAGGAACTGGTGCGCCTGGTGGAAACGATCCGGCCCGCCGCAGATGCCATGGCCGATGTGCCCACCGAGTTCGAGATCATCACAGCGCTGGGGATGCTCTGCTTTGCCGAGCAGCACTGCGACATCGTGGTACTGGAAGTGGGTCTGGGCGGTGCGCTGGATTCCACCAACGTCATCGACCCGCCGGAGTGTGCGGTCATCACGGCGCTGGGCATGGACCATGTGAAGGAGCTTGGCCCCACCATCGCGGACATCGCAGCGGCCAAGGCGGGCATCCTCAAGCCGGGCAGCCCGGTGGTGAGTTACGGCGGTGTGCCGGAGGCCGACGCCGTCATCGCCCGCACGGCGGCAGAGCAGAACGCCCCGCTCCATGTGGTCGATTTCTCGAAGCTGACCGTGGAGGGCGGCGACCTGGACGAAGTGACCTTTGACTTCGACGGCCTGAACGGGGTGCGCCTGCCCCTCATCGGCAGCTACCAGCCCCGGAATGCCGCCGTCGCCATCACGGTGCTGCGGGTGCTGCGGGAAAAGGGCTGGAACATCCCGGAGGAGGCCATCCGGCAGGGGCTGGAGACCGTCCGCTGGCCGGGCCGGTTCGAGCTGCTGCGGCACACGCCCGCTTTCCTGCTGGACGGCAGCCACAACGCCCACGGGATGCGGGCCACGGTCCAGAGCCTGAACGACCGTTTCCCCGGCCAGAAATTCGTCTTTCTGCTCAGCATCATGGCCGACAAGGACGTGGACGAGATGCTGGAGCTTCTGCTCCCGCTGGCAAACCGGTTCGTGACGGTGGCAGCGCATACCCCGCGCGCCATGCCCGCCGAAACGCTGGCGGAGCATATCCGGGTGCGGGGCGGCACGGCGGAGCCTGCCCCGTCCATCGAAGCCGGAGTGGCCCGCGCGGTGGAGCTGGGCGGCACCGGCCCTGTCTGTGCGCTGGGGACGCTGTACTTCTCCGGCGAGGTGCGGGAAGCCTTTCGGAAGATCCAAACGTGAACCGTCGTACAACCTCTCCGTCAATGCAAAGCATTGACGGAGAGGTTGTATCAGCGAAAACTTAAAAACAACAACGAAAAAGCGCTTCCCCATGCAGGTTGGGGAAGCGCTTTTTCTGTCCCGTACAGGACAGGGTAAATGATAAGAAGGTAAATGAAGAAAATAGCAATATAAATTAGAAGGATGAACACAAGAGCCGTGGGGGCAAAGCTCGTCGCAGTCGTTGTATCCCACTGCCGCTCTTGTTGGATACAAGATAGCACTTTTCGAAGCAAAATGCAAGAGGTTTTTTGAAAAAAGTTCTGGAAATCGAACAAAAATCTGATATTTTGTCACAACGCACAAAATTGGCAGAACATTCTCGGCAAAACTGATAAAACAAGCTCCTCTAGCGCCGGGAACATCCGCAAAAACACGTGGGTAAGAAAAGAATCTGCAAAACCCGCAGATGGATTCTTTACAACCGAAACCGGGTGTGTTAAGATGAATACAAGCATGTTAAAATGCGGCACTGCGGCCTGCAAAGACGGCAGGAGGGGAGCCGAACCTTTTTGCGCCCGGCGGCCCGGAAAACGAAACGTGAGGAACTCTATGGAACGAACGATCACCAAAGAAAAAATCCGGTTCGGCGGGCGGGAGCCGCTGTTCACCCAGAAAGAGCTGCTGCTTCTGACCGGCCCACTGCTGGTGGAGCAGCTGCTGGAAGTGACGGTGGGCATGGCGGATACGATGATGGTCTCCCGCTGCGGCGAAGCGGCCATCTCCGGCGTCAGCCTGGTGGATATGATCAACAACCTCATCATCGTGCTGTTCGCGGCGCTGGCCACGGGCGGTGCGGTGGTGGTCAGCCAGTATCTGGGGGCCAGAGAGCAGAAGCACGCGGATGCCAGCGCCGGTCAGCTCATCCTGCTCAGCGGCCTGTTCGGCGCGGCGGTGGGCGTCGTCTGCTTTGTGATGGCCCGGCCCATGATCCGCCTGTTTTATGGCTCGATCGAAGCCGACGTACTGGACGCCGGTGTGCGCTACCTGAAGGTCATTGCCCTGAGCTATCCGTTCCTGGCGCTGTACAATGGCGGTGCCGCCCTGTTCCGGAGCATGGGCAACTCCAAGATCTCGATGCAGATCAGCCTGTTGATGAACATCATCAACATCGTGGGCAACGCCGTCTGCATCTTCGGCCTGAAAATGGGCGTCGAGGGCGTTGCGTGGCCCAGCGTCCTCTCCCGCGTGGTGGCGGCGGCCCTGATCCTGCGCAAGTGCTATCATAAGGAGACCGGCAATGTGCTGCGCGTCCCCAAAACGCTGCGGCTGGATGCCGGGCTGTCCCGGCGCATCCTGGGCATCGGCATCCCGTCTGCCTTTGAGAACAGTCTGTTCGAGGCAGGCCGCATCCTTGTGGTCAGCATGATCTCGACGTTTGGCACGGTGCAGATCGCCGCCAACGCTGTGGCCAACAACCTCGACGGCATGGGCGTCATCCCCGGCAAAGCGATCAGCCTGGCCATGATCACGGTCGTGGGCCGGTGCATCGGCGCGGGGGATCACGAACAGGCCATCTATTACACCCGCAAGCTGCTGCTCTGGGCATACCTTACCATGAGCCTTTCCAATGGCGCGATCCTTCTGTTCGTGAAGCCGCTGGTGGGCATCTATGAACTTTCCGGTGCGACCATGGAACTGGCCGTTCTGCTGGTGCAGATCCATGCGGGCTGCGCGTTGTTCCTGTGGCCGACCTCCTTCGTGCTGCCCAACGCGCTGCGCGCTGCCAACGACGTGAAGTTCACAATGGTGGTATCCATCCTCAGCATGGCGTTCTGGCGGCTGGGCTTCAGCTACCTCATCTGTGTCCGGATGGGGCTGGGCGCGGTCGGTGTCTGGATCGCCATGGTGGTGGACTGGGTCTGCCGCGTGACCTGTTTTGCCGCCCGCTTCCACAGCGGTGCATGGAAGACGAAATATCAAGCATAACATCAAAGGAGCGATGCAATGAAACTCATCAGCTGGAACGTCAATGGCCTGCGGGCCTGCCTGACCCACGATTTTGCCGCGA
>OGFI01000991.1_pt1 | contig 16776 bp, 14 predicted proteins | sample 1570901 | NCBI WGS metagenome assembly OGFI01 (sample SAMEA2582018, study PRJEB24529) | metagenome | biome: Human gut stool | place: China | collected 2011 | reverse complement strand
CAGCATCATTTTTTGTACATCCAAAATATACGTTTTTTATATTTGACCAAATTATCGCAGAAAGACACATGGGGCATGGTTCACAAGATGTATATAGAGTCATATTTGATAAATCATATGAATTTAATTTTTTACAAGCTAATCGTATGGCTACCATTTCCGCATGAGCAGTAGGATCATTATCAATAATAACTCTATTATTTCCTGTAGAAACTAAGTTATTTTGAGAATCAACTATAACTGCACCGAATGGTCCACCTTCATTGTTAGCTACGCCTTTTTCTGCACATTCCTTGGCTAATTTCATAAATGAATTCATAAAATCAAATCCTTTCTTTAATATAGTATTTTTATATATTTTAAATATATCACAAAAATTTTTTTTAGTAAAATTTTAATTAAAATTTCTATTGACAGAATGTTGAATGAATGTTTTAATTATTAATATAAGGAGAGCAAAATGAAAGAAAACGCAAAAAAAATAATAGAGGCAATTTTATTTTCAGCGGGAAGATCTGTTTCTATAAAAGAAATAACTGTTGCACTAGAAATAAGTCCAAATGAAATAATAGAATTAATTGAAGAGCTAAAAAACGAATATGAAAGCAAAAATCGTGGAATGGAAATAATTAAAATTAATGACTCATATCAAATGTGTACTAAAAAAGAGCTTTATGAATATATAGCTCCAATTTTTGACAAAAAATCGAAACCAAATTTATCAAATGCATCACTAGAAATTTTATCTATTATTGCATATAATCCCAATATAACAAGAGCAGAAATAGAAACAATAAGAGGTGTAAATTGTGATGGAACTATATATAAATTATTAGAATCCAATTTAATTGAAGAGTCAGGAAAATTAGATGCACCAGGAAGACCAACTACATATGTAACAACAGAAAAATTCTTAAAAATGTTTGGATTAACTAGCTTAGAGGAATTACCAGAATTGCCAAAATATAAGTTAGATCAAAATCAACAAATAGTAATTGATGAAGAATAATTAAAAAAAATTATTTGAATTTGTACATAGGAGGAAAAAAATGAGTGAAGAGAAAAAATTAGAAAAAAATGAAGAAAAGGAAGAAAAAACAATTAAAAGTCCTAGAAAAAAGGCAGAAAAATCAGATAAAAGCGTAGAAAAAAAGACTACTAAAAAAGAAAAAAAAGAAGATAAAAAAGAAGAAATAAAAGAAACTAAAACAGAAAAGAAAGTAAATAAAGAAAAGATGGCTAAAGTAGAAGATGATAAAACAAAAGAAAAAAATGAAAAAAAAGAAAAAGCAGAAGATAAAAAGACGGAAGTAAAACCTAAAAAATCTAAAAGCAAAGATAAAGCTACTAAAATAGAAGAAAATAAAGATATTAAAGATGATACAAAAAAAGAAAACATAGATCAAAATGAAAATAAAACTCCAAAAGCTGGAAAAAGACTTTTTGCATTTAGTTTAGTTGGAGGAATAGCTGTAGTATTAATTATAATTTTAGCAATAATTTTTATAAGTATGGCAGGAAAACCAAGTAAAGCTAAATCAGAAGAATTGGTTAAGGATTATTTAAAAGCTGTAAATGACGATGACGCTGACGAGTTTGCAAAACTTATTGATGTAAAAGGTTATATTATATTTAATGAAGAAAGTGAAAAGAAATTTGACAAAAAATATAAGAGCAAAAATTATATTAATGATTACTTAAAAGATAATAATTATGATGAGTTATCTGATGCAAAAGATGCAATATCTTCAAAATTTAAAAATAAATATACATATTCATCAAAAGAGTATTCATTAAAAGAAATAACAGAGGTAAAAAAATCAACAAAAAGCAAAAAAGTAAAAATTATAAAAGCAAAGGTAAAAGTAAAAACAAGTTATTCATCTAGTACAGATACAGCAAATTTAAAATTATATGTAATTAAAGTTGATGGAGAATATAAAATTGTAAGCGCAGAGCTTGATTAAAAAAATAAAAAACATTGAAGTAAACTCAATTATTAAACATAAAGTTTTATAATTGAAATTTAACTCAATGTTTTATTTTTTTACAAAATTGCAATACTTTTTTATAGAACAATTTTCGCAATTAGGATTAGGTGCTTTGCAACAATCTCTACCAAGCCACATAAATAAATGATTAACATCTTTCAAATATTCATAAGGAATTATTTTCAATAAATCTTGTTCAATTTTTAATGGATCTGAATTATTAGATAGACCAAGTCTATTAGATATACGTTTTGCATGAGTGTCAACAGCAATTCCTTGAGGTTTATTGAAGGCTTCTAGCATAATTACATTGGCAGATTTTCTACCAATTCCTGGTAACTTCATTAAATCATCCATATTTTGAGGAACAGAGCCATTAAATTGCTCTAATAACATTATAGACATATTTTTTATATTTTTTGCCTTATTTTTATAAAATCCGCAAGGATGAATTATTTTTTCAATAATAGAGATATCTAAATTTACGAAATCTTCTGGTTTATTATATTTTAAAAATAAGGCAGGAGTAGTTTTATTTACTCGTTCATCTGTGCATTGTGCAGAAAGCATTACTGCAATTGCCAATTCAAAAGGGGTTTCAAAATTTAAACTGCATTTTGCATCAGGATATGTTTTTTTCAATAATTTTATAATTTTTACAACTTCATCTGTAGACATAAAAACTCCTTTCTGTATTGTAACATAAAATTGATATACATAATATAATAAAATAAAAGGGAGGTAATAAATTATGTTTTGTGCATTAAAGAAAACTTTTGGAGTGTGTTTAATAGGTATAGGGTTAGGTATATTATTAGTTTTATTACTTCCTCTTACAGGTTGGTTATTTTCAATAGGTGTAACATTAACAATATTGGGATTAATATGGCTTGCAAGTTAAAAGAAAAAGGGGGCAAGTATTATGACTATTGTAGTAAAAAAAGTTCCTAAATTTTTAAGAGGTTTTGTAAAATTAATATTTGGAATTAAAAATACATAACCTAAGTAGGATATAATAAAAGAAACTAAAATTAAATTTTAGTTTCTTTTATTAAAAGTCAATGGACGCTTAATATAGAGTTATTTTCATAGCTTTATATTAAACGCCCATTGTAATATTTAAGCATGTTTTAAATTACGTAAGCATTTTGAACATACGCATATTTTTTTAGATTCTCCATTAACATCAACAGTTACTGTTCTAAGATTTGGTTTAAAAGTTCTTCCAGCTCTTCTACTAACATGTGAACGAGCGATTGAAATTTTGTTTCCAAATGATTGTGTTTTTTCACAAATTGCACATTTTGCCATGATAATTGCACCTCCTATATATGCATAATAAAATTGACTAATTCAAAGTTTATCACATTATTTGAAAAAAAACAAGTATTTTTGAATAATTATAAAGAAAAATTCTAAGAATAATAAAAAAAGGGCTTATTTATGAAGAATAATTATCAATAAATTGTAAATTTTTAAATAATTAAGGAGTTGTTTTTATGTTGATAACATTTGTAAGATCTATAATATTATATGTAATAGTGCTTGTTGTAATGCGTCTAATGGGAAAAAGAGAAATTGGTCAGTTACAACCATTTGAACTTGCAATTGCAATAATGATTGCAGATTTGGCATCTGTTCCAATGAGTGAAGTTGGAATTCCAATAATAAATGGTATAATTCCTATTTTAAGTTTATTAGTAATGCATTTAATTATTTCTTTTATAAATTTAAAAAGCATAAAAATGAGACAACTAATATGCGGGAAACCTAGTATTTTAATATATAGAGGAAAAATAAATGAAAAAGTACTAATAAAAGAACGTTTTACTATAAATGAATTACAAGAAAGATTAAGAGCAAATAATATAAATAATCTAGCCGATGTAGAATATGCTATATTAGAAACAAGTGGACAAGTCAGCATAATACAAAAACCAAATAAAAGAACAACAATACCAGAAGATTTTAATATAATGCCAGAATATGAAGGAATATCATATGATTTAGTCGTAGATGGAAAGATAATGAATGACAATTTAAAAATTCTAAATAAGACATATGGGTGGTTAAAAAAAGAAGTAAATAAATTTAACATAGAGCCAGAGGAAGCGCTCTTGGTAACAGTTAATGCTAAGGGGGATATTTTTTGTCAAAAAAAAGAAAAATATAATAAATAGAAAATATAATGAAGGGATGAATGCAAAGAGCTATGAAAAAAGAACTTATAATTTGCCTAGTTATAATATGTTCAATAGTAATTGGTGATATTTGGTTACAAAATTATACATCAAAAACATTAGATACAATAAGTACTAATTTAGAAGCGCTAAAAGAAACATTAGATGATAATAAATATAGTAGGGAAAAAATAATTCAAGTAAATGATGAATGGGATAAAAAATTTAATATATTAACTTGTTTTTTAGAGCATGATGAATTAGAAAAGGTAAAAACTCAATTAGTAGTGATAACAGCTGGTATTGATGTAGAAGATACAGAGTATGTTTATGAAGAGATAAATAAAGCTATATATATATTAGATCATATTAAAGACAAGAACAGTTTAAAGTCAGATAATATTTTTTAAAGAGTTATTTTAAGTAAAAAGGTGTAAATATACTAAAAAATAATATAATATTTTATTATTTTATATTAAAAATAGTAAAATAAATATTGAAAATAAAAAAATATAATAAAAATAAAAAGGCTGAATACAAGTAATATCAAGCAATGTAACCATATGTAAAAAATAAAATGATAAAAAATAAAAAAAAGTGTTGACATTTTTTAGAAATTCTAGTATACTAAACGAGTCGAAGGGAAATGGGCGCATAGCTCAGCTGGGAGAGCATCTGCCTTACAAGCAGGAGGTCATAGGTTCGAGCCCTATTGCGCCCACCATTTTCTTAAAAGATATTTAGTATAAACTAAATATTTTTTAATTTATGGCCTGGTAGTTCAGTTGGTTAGAACGCTAGCCTGTCACGCTAGAGGTCGACGGTTCGAGCCCGTTCCAGGTCGCCATAAAAATAATAATAGGAAAGGGAATATCTTTCCTATTATTCATATAAGGCTTTATAGCTCAGTCGGTAGAGCAAGGGACTGAAAATCCCTGTGTCCCTGGTTCGATTCCAGGTGAAGCCACCATAATTAAAAATCAGCAGAATGCTGATTTTTTTGTTATTCATTCAATAAAAAATCTACAATATGTAAAATCAACACTTAAAGCAGATGTAAAAAAAGATCCAACAACAAAAGATGCTGAAAAAGTAACAATAACAGCAAACAAAGAATTAGATCCTGATAAAACACCTGATGGATGGACTTTAGGCGAGGATAGGAAAACGCTAACAAAAGATTTTGATAAAAATGGAAAAGAAGATGTTAGAATAGTTGCAAAAGACGGAAGTACATTAACTTATACTGTTGTAGCTGGTGGAGATAAAACGCAAGCTTCTACAAAAATTCCTCAAGCTGGTGATAAAAGCACTGTTATTATAGCAACAGTTGTAGTAATTGCAATTGGAGGAATAGTATTTTTTGCAAGATCAAGAAAAATATTAAAATAACTAGTATGAAAAAAATGTAATGTGAAAACATTACATTTTTTATTTTTGATTGAATAATTCTACTTTAACATTTTTATGTTAAAGTAGAAAAAAGCCATTAGAGCAAATTATATAGGTCTATATTTCTTTAAAAATATGTAATAAATTATTGAACAGTTTACACAATACAATATATTTAATAAATATTCAATATATGAATGCAGTAATTTTAAATATTCTGCAACTAGAAAGTGAAGGCAAAAAATATGAAAAACGAAAACATCTTATAAATATTATATGGTATAGAGGTGGGTATGCATATATCATGTTCGAATAGTTATAAATATAATTTAGAAAATAGACAAAAATATATTACAAATAAAAATCATTAAATATAACACATTTACTTGAAAAATGTAAAAAAATGTGATAAATTAAAGCAAATTTACAAATTAAAGTGGAGGAAGTTATTGTGGAAAAAAATATTAAAACTGCAAAAAAGCCATATTTAAGACCAGTTGTAACACTTATCATATACAATAATGGTAAAATATTATTGCAAAAAAGAGATGATAACGGATGTTGGGCAATTCACGGAGGAGGAATTGAATTAGGCGAACAATATATAGATACACTTAATCGTGAAATACAAGAGGAGCTAAATATTAAACCAATAAATCCTGAACTAATGGGAATTTATTCCGGAAAAGACTTATTTAACATTTATCCAAAAAGTAAAGATCAAGTTTATATCTTGAATCATGTATTTTTTTGTGAAAATTATGAAGGAAAAATAAAATTCACAGATGGTGAAGTAAAAGATTTGAAGTGGTTTGACCTAGATAATCTTCCAGAAAACATATTTAAAGTAAATAAACCTATCATAAATGATGTAAAAAAATTTGTTTCTGATAGAAAAGTAATTGTAAAATAATTGTTAATTTTCTGCTAAAAGCAGATTATTATATAAATAGCAAAATAATGCTATTACATACGCACAAATCATTGAACAAGATCATAAGGAGGGATTTTATGATATCATCAAATTTGAGTGATCTTGCAGAAATGGTTGAAAAAAATCGGAATGGTAAAACTGTTGTTTTGGCAACAGGTACATTTGATTTGTTTCACTATGAGCACCTCAAGTATTTAGAGGGAGCCAAAAAAAATGGAGACATTTTGGTTGTTGCTGTAAAAAGCAATAGGTGTGCAGCACTAAAAAATCCAGAAAGACCTGTAATTACAGAAGAACAGAGAGTGGCTATAGTAGACGCAATAAGATATGTTGATTATACTATTATTGTGGATTATGACCCAAATACTGTTCTTGAATTCGAACCTGAAAATAAGAAACAGGAAGAATGGTTGATAATTTTTCAGGACCTCTTTAAAACTTTAAGACCAGATATACTGTATTATGAAAATAATTCTGTATTGCAGTCTGCGAGAAATAAGGTTTTTGAAAAATATGAAATTACAGGTGTAATGAAGGAGAGAGGCAAAACTGCATCGACAACTGAAATTATTCGTAAAATGAAGAAGTAAAAATGAGGACACTGGTCATGTAAAACCAGTGTTCTTGTTTTTAGAAAATTTGTACTAAATTTGAATAGAATATAACACATAAATTGACATAATTCTCCAAAAGTTGTAAAATAAAAAAAGAGAGGATGTGATATTATGTTAAAATTGGTATTAAGTAGTTTTAGTTTATTAAGCATAGCAATTATAGTAATATCGTATATAGGAATGTGGAAATGCTTTGAAAAAGCAGGAGAGAAAGGTTGGAAAGCAATTATTCCATTTTATAATTATGCAATACTGTATAAAATAAGTGGAATGAGTCCATATTGGGCCATACTAAATTTTGCAACATGGATATGCGAATTGGTAAGTAATTTATATGAAAATTATGGTGAAATAGCAATGTCTTATGGTAGTTATTTATCTGTAGGTCTTATAATTTATTTAGTTGCGTTCGGTTTATCAATATTTGAACTTGTAATTTCAATATTAATGATTATAAACTTTTGCCATAGCTTTAATAAAGGAGGAGGATATATTGCAGGTATGTTTTTCGTATCCCCAATATTTTATATGATAATTGGATTTGGTGATGCCAAGTATATTGGTCCTAAAGGTGTAAAAAGTGAAGAAGAGGTTGTAAATAATAATGAATAATAACAATACAAAAAGATTAATGATTTAATTTGGTAAAATTATTAATCTTTTTTTATTTAAAAATATAATAAAATGTAGCTAAAATTTTGTCGAAAGATAAATATGGATGCATAACAATTGCAAGTGGAGCTTATGACGAAAGCTGTTATAAGTTTGCAATTGCCCAATTTAGATCAACATATGATAATTTCGTTCCATTTAAAAAGGCTGTTGGATGGATTGTATTCTAAGTTAAGGAGGTACTTTTGATAAAAGTACCTCCTTATTGCATTTTTTGTAATAAATTAAGTACAATGCTTTTTATTGAAGACACGAAAGAATATGATAAATTAAATACATGAATAGAATAGTGTGGTTGACATAAGAAATGAAAAGATGTATAATAAAAAGTATATTAATGGAAATAAAAGGGAGGAATAGTATGGATTTATATGAGAGAATAAAAAGTCCACTAGATGATGATAAAACAATAGAAGAATTAGCTAAAATATATGCTGAAAAAGGAAATATTGAGTATTATGATATTATAACTAATGGAGAAAGTACGGATATTGACAAAAAAAAGCAGATTGAAGAATTTAATAAAAATATTCTAAAAGAATGTATTGAAATGGAAGCTGAATATTTAAAACAATTAGAAAAAAAGTATGATATTTCATTATATACAAAAGAGAGAAATGAAAAGCTAAAAATTTTAGAGGATAAATTAAAAGTGTTCAGAAAAGAGCATTACGATGACATAGCTAATTATGAAAAATGCCACAATGCTTTTGAAAAAATTGGACGTATACCATTAGGGGATTCTAAAGTATTTTATGAAAATAATCAAGAAGCTTTGAAAAAGTATAACATAACTGAAGATGATATTAAAAAATATATGAAATATGATAAGAGCGAGGAATTTGAATTAACTAAAAAAATAGAGTTATTTAAAGAAAAAAATTTTGATTATGATACAATTATAAAAACACTGAATAAATATACATCCGAAGAATTAATTGAAATATTAGAAAACAAGAGGGATGTATCTGATAAAGAAATAGAAAGGATTAAAATTACTTTTGATTATATTGAATCAAGACATAATTTCCAGGATCAGGGAATTATGGGATTTCATATATATAAAGATATGTTCGAGGATATTGATGAGGCTCAAAAAAAAGATGAGTCTAAATTATACATAAATGCTGATTACGATCAAGTATATAAAATTGCTAGATTATATTTAGAAAAGGCGAAAGAAAGAGGAATTAATTATAGTTTTAAAGTCAATTATCCAAAATTTGATAAGGTAGACAGAGCTGATAAGTTTGTAGTATTCTCATCATTAAAAGAGCTAACAAAAAATATTGAGGTATTGGATGAAATTATGAGAGAGCATCCAGAATTTACTTTAAAAAATCCGGGACTACTTGTTGGAAAACTAGAAAATGGAATAGGAATTGGAATGGATTCAGAAGGAAAATCATATAATAGGTGCAGATCTGAATTTTTAAATAAAGTATTTAAGAAAATATTTAAAGGTAAAGGTTTAGATGAAGTTAAAGAAATGATTAATTCAGAAGAGGGAATCATTGCAAAGATTAGAAATAAGATAAAAAGTGCATTAACTAAAAGTGAAATATCAACTGAAAAGTTCTGTTTAGATAAAGAGAAAGAAGAGGCGTTAAAAAATGTAACTGGAAAGGATGTTGTAATGGGTGAGAAGAAAGAAGAACAACCAAAGCAACAACAAGACGAAAAGAAAGAAGAACAACCAAAGCAACAACAAGACGAAAAGAAAGAAGAACAACCAAAGCAACAACAAAATGAAAAGAAAGAAGAACAACCAGAGCGACAACAAGACGAAAAGAAAGAAGAACAACCAGAGCAACAACAAGACGAAAAGAAAGAAGAACAACCAAAACAACAACAAGATGAAAAGAAAGAAGAACAACCAAAGCAACAACAAGATGAAAAGGAAGAAGAACAACCAAAACAACAACAAGAGGAAGAAAGCGAAAATCAAAGAAAAATGCAAGCATTAGTTAAAAATTTAAATAAGCTTACTAAAAATATGGCTAGAGATTATATAAATGCAAATTATGAAAACGAACCTAAAAATAGAGAAATATACCAAAATATTATAAATACAATGGTTAAATTAAGAGTTTTAGAGGGTGGTACTAAAATTTCAAAATTGGATATGATGATGGAAAAAAGAAGACTAGATGCTATTATATCTAATTTAGTATTTGCATACAGAGATCATGAAAAAAGTTTGAAATATGAAAGTGATACAGAAAAAAGTGAAAAAAATGTAAAATATGAACTAAAAAAATTAGACGAGTTTTTAAAAAGCGATATTGAGCTTCAAGATGGTACAAAAATAAAAGTGTTTGATGAAGAAGATGTAAAGCAAAAAGATGTGCATGATGTGACATCTGAAAAAGAAGAAAAAAAATCAGATGATCAAAAGAAGCAGTCAAAATCAAAAGAACAATCTGATTTAGAGGAAAAATCAGAGCGAAAAGAACAATCAGAGTCGAAAAAACAATCGGATTCAAAAAAGCAATCAGAATCCAAAAAACAATCAAAACCAAGAAAACAAAGCCAAAAGAAACAAAATCAATCTAGAAGAGGATCAGCAAAAAAGAGAAAAGAGGATGAAAAATCAACAAGTGATGTAGATAAAAAAGAAAGTCAGACATATGAAAGATAAATTTAAGTTACGAAACAGCTAGAGAAATCTAGCTGTTTTTTTATAAAAAATAAATAATGGAATTTCACACAACGCTCTTGTATATACATAAAATATATGATAAAATAGACTTTACATAATTTAAAAGAGAGGAGTAATATGATGAAATTTTTTGACAGATTTTATTTAGACAAAGAAAAGGATATAATTGTAAATTTATATAAAGAAAATGAAGATGAATTAAAATATATAATAGAAACACCCAACCATAAAACTGGAAATTTAATAACAAATTTAGCCAAAATATGCGGAGTTGAAACAATAAAAAATGATAAAGAGATGAAAATAATTGAAGGCGTAATTCCAGCAAGTATAAATTGCGATAATGAAGAAGTATATATATTCAGATTAGGTGGAATAAAAATTGCAAATATATATTTAAACGGAAAAATAGAAATAAAAGCACAAATACCTGCAATTAATAAAACATTAATGTCACAAACAAAAGAGTATAAATTAGATGTTAAAAAAACATTAATAAAAACATATATCTTAAAAAAATACAAATTTAGAACAGATCTACATACACATATACATGCAAATTTAAATTCAGATGATTTAATAGCACTAGGAATAAAACATCAAATAAAATATTCATTATATTACATAAAAAAGCTAGGATTGAAATTATCTGATAAACAGGCAAATGATTTATTTACAGAAAGATGTAAAATAGAAAAAAAATACGCTTATTGTGATTTACCAGGAAAAAAATTAATAAGAAAAATTGATGACGAGACATATATAAATTTTGCTGACTTAATTTTAAATAATCCAAAAGATATGGAAGAAAATATTGCTAAAATAAGAAATAGCCTAGTATTAATGAAAGATGGGCAAGCAGTATTTACAAACTTAGAAAAATTATATATTTATCGTTACGCTTTTTCAAAAGGAAAAATAAGTGAAAATAAAATAGCAATAAGAAATAGTAAAATAGATAAAATACCCAGCAGAACAATTAAAAATGTTTTATATAAAATGCAAGAAGATTCTGTAAGTGAAAATTATAAAAATAATACTTTATTACAAGACAAATTATTATGGGTAGCTAGAGAATATCAAAAACAAGGAATTACATATGCAGAAATTTCTGTAACTTGGATTGTAAGAAAAGGTGAAGAAGGTGCTAAAATATTACAAGAGCTACACGAAATAATACCTAAAATAGAAAAAGAAACAGGTGTAAAATTAAGATTTTTAGGATCTTTTAGTAGAACTCTAATGACAGAAGAGCAATTAAAAGAAGGTATTGATGTTTTAAAAGTTGCAGCAAAAAGTCCATATATAGTTGGTAGTGATATCATTGGTGAAGAAATAAATGATATTCGTAATTTTAAACAAGTATTAAAAGAGCTTGTTGAATTTGCAATAAAGCAAGATGATGGATTTACAATTCGTGTTCACGCAGGTGAGAATGATAGTTTTAAAGAAAATGTTGAAAGAGCAATTGAATGTATAAAAGAAGCTGTTCCAGAAGGTAAAAAAATGCCAAGATGTAGAATAGGTCATGGATTATATGGTATTGATTTGGAAACAGAAAACGGAAAAAAATTAGTTGAAGACTTAAAAAAAGATGGAGTAATATTAGAATTCCAATTAACATCAAATGTAAGATTAAATAATTTAACAGATTTATCATCACATCCTATAAAAAGATATTTAGCTAATAATGTAAATTGCGTTCAAGGTACAGATGGATGTGGATTCTACGGAACTGATTGTATGGAGGAGCAAATGGCCCTTACAAATTTATTAAATTTAACGGATGAAGATTTAGCAAAGATGAAAAAGGTAGAAGATGACTTGATTGCTAAAAATGATGAATACTTTAAAATTAAAAGCAAAAAATTTGAAGAATGGTTAAATGGAAGAGATATAAAAGATGCTATTTTACAAGAAGAGCTAGCTGAAATTGAAAAAAATAAAAACAGAGCTTTTTCAATAGGAAGAAATACAGATATAGATTCAGCCGAAATTTTAAAAGAAAAAATAGTAAAATTACCACAAGATAAAGTGCCTATTATTATTGCCGGTGGAAGTTTTAATTCAAAAGGAAGAGAAACTGTTATTACAGAAAGAGGAAAAGAATTATTAAAAGAGCTTGTTGAAAAATTGGATAGTGAAAAAGCATATTTTGTTATAGGTCATAAAATGCAAGGGTACGAAAAGGCAATTATTGATATAAGTAAAGAAGTAAATAAAAAATTTGAAATAGATGCAATAATTCCGAAAAAAGTAACAAAAGAGCTAGCAGAAATGTTGGTAAAAAATGATTTAAATGGAGTATGCATTTCAACAGAATCTGAAGAGCTTGGAATATATAAAAGCTTTAATTATGAAATTTTTGAAAGAAGACCTTCAGTTGTATTAGCTTTTGACGGAAATTCTCCAGTATCAAATTTAGTGCAAGAAGCAAAAAATGGAAAAGGGAAAGCAAGAATTTATATAAATGATAGTGTTGATGCACTAAAAGAAAAGGCAAAATCATTAGATGGTTATGTAACAAAATTTAGTGAAAAAAATGAAGAAATTATTAATCAATTTGAAAATGATAATCCAGATATAATAATTGCTTAAAGAGATCATGTCAATGGTTGTCAATGGTGGCGGTTTGAAGTGTGTCAATGGGGACGGTTCTTTTTGACAACCTTTAGTAATATTTTTATTTATATTTAGATATGAAAAAAAGGTTGTCAAAAAGAACCGTCCCCATTGACACAAAATAAAATAAGAAAAAAATAATATATGTATTGATTTTTTATTTAATATTATGTATAATAAAAAAACTAACCAAATAGGACTTGAGGAATATATCAAGTCCTATTTAATTTAATAAAAGGAGGAATTTTAGAATGGCAAAAGTACTAAAAGATGTATCAAGAACATTTAACGAATACTTATTATTACCAAATTTAACAGATGAAAGATGTATACCAACAAATGTAAGTTTAAAAACACCACTTGTAAAATTTAAAAAAGGAGAAGAACCTAAATATTCAGAGAACATTCCGTTTGTGTCTGCTATAATGCAAGCCGTTTCAGGAGAAAAAATGGCTATTGCTTTGGCGCGCGAAGGTGGATGTTCTTTTATTTTTGGTTCACAATCAATTGAAGCAGAAGCTGAAATGGTAAGACGTGTAAAAAAACATAAAGCTGGATTTATTGATAGTGATTCAAATGTAAAAAGTGGAACAACATTAAAAGATGTAATAGAATTAGTAGAAAGAACAGGTCATTCAACAGTAACAATCACAGAAGATGGAACAAGTAATGGAAAGTTTTTAGGTCTTGTTACAGATAAAGATTATAGAATTTCAAGAGCAAATTTAGATGACCCAATAGATAAATATATGACTCCAAGATCAAAAATAGTTTGTGCCCAAAAAGGTATAAGCTTAGCAGAAGCAAATGATATTATTTGGGAAAATAAAATTAGTTGTTTACCGATATTAGATGAAAATGATAATTTAGAGCATTTAGTATTTAGAAAAGATTATGAAGAAAGAAAAAATAATCCTAATTCTTTATTAGATGAAAATAAAAGATATATAGTAGGTGCAGGAATCAATACAAGAGATTATGAACAAAGAATACCAGCATTAGTTGAAGCTGGAGTGGATTTATTATGTATGGATTCATCAGATGGATATTCAGTTTGGCAAAAAAATACGATAGATTGGGTAAGAGCACATTATGGCGATAATGTAAAAATTGGAGCTGGAAATGTTGTTGATAAAGAGGGATTTTATTACTTAGCAGAAGCTGGAGCTGACTTCATAAAAGTTGGAGTTGGAGGAGGTTCAATTTGTATCACTCGTGAGACAAAAGGAATTGGCCGTGGACAAGCAAGTGCTTTATTAGATGTAGTAGAAGCTAGAGATGAGTATTTTGAAAGAACAGGTATATATATTCCAATATGTTCAGATGGTGGAATTGTACATGATTATCACATAACTTTATCATTAGCAATGGGTGCTGATTTTGTTATGATGGGCAGATATTTTGCTCGTTTTGATGAAAGTCCAACTAGAAAAGTTAAAATAGGTGGAAATATTGTAAAAGAATACTGGGGAGAAGGTTCAAATAGAGCTCGTAATTGGCAAAGATATGATTTAGGTGAAGCAGGAAAAAATAAGTTATCATTTGAAGAAGGTGTAGATTCATATATTCCATATGCAGGACCTTTAAAAGATAATTTGGCAATTACAGTAGCAAAAATAAAATCAACAATGTGTAATTGTGGTTCAATTTCAATACCAGAATTCCACGAAAAAGCAAGATTAACTTTAGTATCTAACATCAGTATAAAAGAGGGAAGTGCACATGATGTAATGCTAAAAGAAGTGGAGACACAAAATTAAATCTATATAAATAATAGATACATATATTTGTTTAAAAATAGAAAGGAATTTTATAATGGATAAAGAATTAATACTAATAATTGATTTTTACGGTCAATATAATCAGTTAATAGCAAGACGTGTGCGTGAATGCAATGTATATTCAGAAATAGTACCATTTAGTACATCAATTGAAAAAATAAAACAAAAAAATCCAAAGGGAATAATTTTTACAGGTGGACCTGCGAGTGTATATGCAGAAAATGCACCAAAATGTAGTAAAGAAATATTTAATTTAGGAATACCAGTTTTAGGAATTTGCTATGGAATGCAACTTATGACACATATGCTTGGTGGTAAAGTTCAAAAAGCTGATAAAAGAGAATATGGTGTTACATCTGTAAATATAAATAATAGCTCTAAATTATTCAAAGGATTTGAAAATAAAAATGATTGCTTAATGAGTCATACAGATTTTGTAGAAAATCTTCCAGAGGGATTTGAAAATATAGGTTCAACAGACCATTGCCCAAATGCAGCAATGCAAAATACTAAAAAGAATTTTTATGGAATTCAATTTCATCCAGAAGTTAATCATACAAACAATGGAACAGAAATTATAAAAAACTTTGTTTATAATATTTGTGGTTGCTCTGGAAATTGGAAAATGAGCTCTTTTGCAGAGAAAACAGTTACAGCATTAAAACAAAAAATAGGAGATAAAAAGGCATTATGTGCTCTTTCTGGTGGTGTTGATTCATCAGTAGCAGCAGCATTAATAAATAAAGCAATAGGAAAAAATTTAACATGTATATTTGTAGACCATGGATTGTTAAGAAAAAATGAAGCTGAAGAAGTAGAGCAAGTATTTACAAAAAATTTTGATGTTAATTTTATAAAAGTAGATGCTAAAGAGAGATTTTTAAATAAATTAAAAGGAATAACAGACCCAGAGCAAAAAAGAAAAATAATAGGAGAAGAATTTATTAGAGTATTTGAAGAAGAAGCTAAAAAAATAGGAACTGTTGATTACCTTGTACAAGGAACAATATATCCAGATGTAATAGAAAGTGGATTAGGAGCAGGAGCTAAAATAAAAAGCCATCATAATGTAGGAGGATTACCAGACTATGTTGACTTCAAAGAAATAATAGAGCCTTTAAGAGACTTGTTTAAAGATGAAGTAAGAAAAGTTGGGTTAGAGCTAGGATTACCAGAATTTTTAGTATATCGTCAACCATTTCCAGGACCAGGGCTTGCAATTCGTGTAATAGGTGATATAACAGAAAATAAATTAGATATATTAAAAGATGCTGATTCAATATTCAGAGAAGAAGTAGCAAAAGCAGGATGGGACAGAAAAATAAACCAATATTTTGCAGTATTAACAAACATAAAAAGTGTAGGAGTAATGGGAGATGAAAGAACATATGACTACACAATAGCACTAAGAGCAGTAACAACATCAGATTTTATGACTGCAGAATGGACAAAAATACCATACGAAATATTAGAAATAGTATCATCAAGAATAGTAAACGAAGTAAAACATGTAAATCGAGTGGTATACGATATAACCGGAAAGCCGCCAGCAACAATAGAATGGGAATAATAAAAATTATATAATTAAAGTTGTCATAATAGTATATGGCAACTTTTTATAGTTTATAATAGAAATTGTTTTTAAACAATATTGAAAAAATGTTACTTAATGATATAATACAGTCAGATAAAAATATAACTATATTTTATCTAACATTAGTACCTTATGAAAGGTGGAAAAATTATGATAAAATTTACAAAAATGCATGGGCTAGGAAATGATTATGTGTATATTGATGCAACAGCTAAAACTGGGCAAAAAATAGAAAATGAATCAGACCTAGCTAAATTTGTCAGCAACAGACATTTTGGAATTGGTTCAGATGGATTAATTTTAATATGTGACAGCAAAGTTGCAGATTTTAAAA